>Ga0210057_1007905_pt1 | contig 12730 bp, 11 predicted proteins | sample CryGeyCG2114_010_2_FD_183968 | JGI IMG/M metagenome (GOLD analysis project Ga0210057, IMG submission 183968) | Groundwater microbial communities from aquifer - Crystal Geyser CG10_big_fil_rev_8/21/14_0.10 (SPAdes) (version 2) | ecosystem: Environmental > Aquatic > Deep subsurface > Groundwater ... | reverse complement strand
AGAACGAGTTCAAAATCAACCAGGTACTTTTAAACCCCGACAAGGAGCGATGCCGTGAACATAGATATTCCTGATTTTCCTCAAGGGGAAAATCTCCCAGGACTGCTCATAAACCCCAGGAAGGGGTGTGTGTACCTGGGAGGAAGTTTGAAGTTCAAGTATGTCAAGGTAATATCGGATGCTCTACCCCATCTTGAAGTTTCTCCTGGGCAGTTCTTCTTTCTCATCGGAAAGGTGACTGGCGGGAGCTTCTTCGCTGGAATGGGCATCTTTGATTTGTTCCAGGAGCCGGGCAGAAAGGCGGTGGGAGTCGTGGAAGAGCTTGCTTCATCCTCGGCATTTGTCGCTTTTCAAGGGTGTTCGGTGAGACTGGCATATCCGGATTCAAAGTTTTGGCTTCACAATCCCGAAGCCATGGATCCAAATCCCATTCTCATTTATTACAACATGAGAAAGGAGGACTATCTTCGCGAGAGCGAAGTCCACTTCAACGAACTTTTGGGCCATGTTGTCAAAGGCAGAGAGATGACGATAATGTCTCTTCTCAAGCGCTCTGGCAAATTGAGTCGGAAAGAGTTGGAGGATATTATGGATGGTGGTGAGGAGTTCGGGGTTGAGGAAGCCCTCAAGTGGGGCTTTCTGGACCGAGTGATTGATTCAAATGGGGGCTTGTCGTCTTAGTTGACGATGAGCCCTTTTGTTTTTATTTTTGGTCTGATTTTGGTGTATTTTTGGTTCAAATCCTTATAACTGTTCGCCACTAGGAAATTCACCGAATAGCTCACCCAGAAATTCTTCTAGGTCTTTTACAGGTGAAGGAATATCTATTTGTACTGGTTTATTATAATTCTTGAATAAGGTTACCAGTGTCAACTTGCCAGAAGTTTTGGATTTGTCTGTTTCTTTTATCAGAGTTTCAAGAGAAACTTTGTATGGCAATAAATCTTCTTTGCCAATCCAAATTTCTCCTGCAAAAGATTCTATGATTTCCAAACTCTTGTCGAGGTCGGCTATTTCGTTTTCGGTTAATGTTTTATCTTGGATGATGGAGTTTACATCCGCAATCAACTTTATCAGATTACCTCTATCTACCACAAACTTATAATGATAAGTTTCTACGCTGCCAATTTTTTCACTCGGCAGTTTATCAGTTACTTTCAGAACTTTAGCTACGGACACAACTCCCACAAGTCCTTCAATTTGCTCTGGAGTTAGCTCTTGTTGTTTTTGCGCCTCCTTAATTTGTTCTTCTAATCCTTCAGGCCCAAGTTGTTTTTTTAGCGATTCAATATCAATTTTTATCCAATTGTCAGATAGAAAACTTAGTTCAAAAAATCTAAAATCTGGAATATTACCTAATCTAAGATAAAAAAATTGACCGATGCCTCTCAACTCAAAGCCGAAAACAAAATCTTCCTCTGTTAGTAATCCCTTTAACGCATCGGTTCTTATGTTAAACGCAAAGGATGATTTTGGGTTGTTGAGATTGCTAATATCAGATTTACCACTAAAGTTAATCGAGGAGTAACTTGTTTGTTTGTTGGGCTCTGTTTGTGTCGATTTCGGTAAGTCACCACTTCCACCAAAGAAATCTGGCGTAGCAACTTCTGATTCAATTTCTCCTTGATATTCGAGCGATCTTACTGCGGCTATCCGCTCAACCATTTTTTGAATAATTTTTTCTGGTGATTCTTGGGAATGATAAAAATAACCAAAGACTCCGCCACTAATTACCATTAAGCCGATTATAGAAATAACCGTGAGCAATGATTTATTTATTCCTTTTGACGGCTGTTGAGATGGTGCAGAAAATGGTTGAGAGGTGTTATTTTGTGGAGAAGACGGTGATTTGGAAGAACCTACTAAATTAAAAGCTTCTTCAATATCAGATGTTTGCCAGCTCTGAGAAAGTAAATTACCGCTGATAACATCCTTGGCTACCCCTTGCGCTAGTTGCCGCTCGATATAATCAAGCAGTTGTTGATTGACCATAATTTTTCTAAAAATTAAATTTAATTTTTTTTCCGCAACCCCACTTACAGTGTACCCCCTACGACACTTTTTACAACGACAATCTTTTTCTCAAATCTCCAACTGAAACACCCAACACTTCGTTATGTAAATGAAGTTTGATTTTGGTGTATCTATACAACCACGCTCGAACCTAGGGCCACCGAGGTATATGGAGAAAATTACACTGTGCGCGTACTAGGACTCGAACCTAGGACCACCGAGGTATAAGCTCGGCGCTCTACCAACTGAGCTATACGCGCACACTATAATTTTCAAAGTACCATATAATTGCGTCGTTCGGTTGAAATGCTTAAGCAAGCTTATCATTTCTCCACTCACTCGCAATTATAAGCTCGGCGCTCTACCAACTGAGCTATACGCGCATTTTAGTCCACAAATACTATATCAAAGTTCAACTAGTCGCAATAATAATGCTGTAATCTATTTTTAAGCAAGTAAATTGGCTTATCCCCACATTTTTTAAAAAAATGGGGAGGGTGATATACAATTATTTCAGATAAGAGTGTTTATTAATTAGTTTAAAAATTATGAAAAAATTTAATATAGGGGTGGATTTTCTAACGATTGTTTTATTTCTGACACTTGCCGTCCCCGTTGGAGCTCAAACCACCGGTCAAGCGACGACCCTTAGCGCCGTTTCACTCCAAAATCAAATCAGTAATCTTTTACAACAGATTCAATCTTTGCAGGCACAGCTCAATTCTTTGCAAGAGGGGACGGAGCTCGCTCCTTCTGAAGAAAACATACCGTCAAGCGGTACACTCGTGAAGACTATAAGTTATTCCGGTCCATGCATCAATAATTTGGTGCGTGAGATTAGGCGTGGTTTGGGAGGAACCGATGTTAAAATTTTGCAAACCTTTCTTATCCAAACAGGTTATCTTGCCCCGGTTTCATTTGATTCTGGGGGATTTTTTGGAGTACCAGGCTTTTCTTCAAATGTTACAGGGTGGTTTGGCCCTCTTACCGAGAAAGCTGTTCAGAATTTTCAGCGGGACACCGGTCTTTTCCCAAACGGAATTTTGACTTTTGCCACGATAGCAAAGATAAAAGAGATAAGTTGTTCTACAAATGCGACCCAACCACAAACTCCAACCCAACCACAAACCCAAACCCCAACTCCAACTCCAACTTCAAACACCAATTCCTCACCGTTCGTTGATATAAAAGCCAATAATTCCGATGGGCCTGTAACATTAACTTCTGGTCAGACTCTGTGGTTTACATGGACGAATAAAAATACGAATCAATGTGATCTAGGGGCTCCCTTCAACAGTGGCGTGTCCGGTTTCGGGGGCTCTGCGGGACCTATTGGACCGACTCATCCGTTCTATCCGAAAGAAGGCAGTACGACCTACTCAATAAAGTGTTTTAATACAGCCAATCCAAGTCAGGTAGCCACAGACAGCGTGACGGTGAATGTTTCTTTGCCTCAAATCCCAATTCCATACGACCCACCATCAATTCCTCAAATCCCAATCCCAAACATTCCTCCCTCAATACAACCCGCACCCACCGTTGACCTGAAAGCCAATGGTTCGGATGGTCCAATAAATGTAATTGCCGGTTCACCCGTAACTTTGTCTTGGACTTCAACGGGTGCTACAGGGTGCAGCGGTTCTAGAGTCGGGTCTGGTACATGGGGAGGAAGTCTTCCTATTTCAGGATCCAGAGATAGCGGGAGCTTAACTTCAAACACGACAATATTGATTAGTTGTCCAAATTCCATAGGCCAAGTGGCAAACGACAAGGTTACTATAAACGTGACCGCCCCTACTCTACTACCCCCACCATCAATTCCTCAAATCCCAATCCCAAACAATCCGCCAGCAATAGGACCAGTTACGGCTCCAGCTCCAACAGTCAATCTAACTTACAACGGCTCACACGGTCCTATCACTATAACTTCCGGAAGCTCTGTTAATTTTAACTGGAGCGCAACAAATATTTACTCTTGCCAGATTTTTAGAGATGGAGTTTTGTACAACAATAGCGTCTATAACTCAAACGGAATAAACACGCCAAGCTATAGCGGTACATTCTTTTTCGGTAATGTTACAGCTCCAACCACCACATACACCATGACTTGTGCCGGTCCAGGGGGCTCTGCATCAAGTAGTATAACCGTAAATGTTGCAGCTACTCCGCAAGCCCAAGCGCCAACCATTTCTTTTATCAGTCCTTCTTCTGCAACCGTAGGAACTACGGTATTTGTCTATGGTTCTAACTTCAATCAATTCACTTTCGTTTTTCTGGATGGAGTAGCAGGACAGTCATTAGCCACGACTTATGTGTCACCCACCACCATCAAGTTTGTCATTCCAAGTAATACCAGTATCGGCACGCATAATTTGTTCGTGAATGAAAAAGGAAGTAGTTTCCCCACGGGCAATTCTGTTATTCTGAATGTTGTAACCACTCCGCAACCTCCTGGGGGAGGAACAGAGTTAGAGGATGACCAAAGCCCAACAGAGATATTGAGAATAGAGTCAGCGGTCAATGGATTGGCGAGTGTTTTGCAAGCTCTGCAAAATATCTTAAACGCACTAGGCCAGTAAGTGTTCTACTCAAAGTGAATTTTTGAACCTTGTTTTAGAAGCCGTTCCTTTAAGAGTGGAAAATTATTTAGTTCAGAATCTGACTCAATAATATTCTTGGATTCAGTACGCGCCGCCTCAACCATTTTCAGATTTTTTATGGCTTCCATACCAAGGTCGGAAATACCCCATTGTTTTCTACCATAAAGCTCGCCGGACCCTCTCTGCGACAAATCAAACTCCGCGAGCTCAAATCCACTCTTTGCGTTTTGAAGAGCCTTCAGTCGGTCAACGCTTTTTCCTGATTTTGATTCCGTGAACACAAAGCAGTATGGCTGTTGCGTGCTCCTCATCACTCTTCCGCGAAGTTGGTGAAGCTGGGCAAGGCCGAACCTCTCCGCGCCCTCAATGAGTATTATGGTTGCATTGGAGACATTCACCCCAACCTCAACCACGGAAGTGGCGACTAAAATTCGTATTTTGCCGTTATTGAAATCACCCATAACCTTCTCTTTATCTTTTGGTTTCAGTTTGCCGTGAAGTTCTCCCACCTCAAATTCCGGATATATTTCTTCCCTGATTCTTTTTGCTTCCTCCTTTACCGACTTGGCATACAGGGCGCCTTCTTTCGTGGGGTCTGGTTCGTCTATTCGCGGGCAAATTATGTACGCTTGTTGACCGGCATCCAACTTGTTTTTTATGTATTTGTAAACTCCATCGCGCTCTTGGGGCAAAACAATTTTTGTAATCGGCCACTTTCTTCCCACCGGTAATTCATCAAGCAATGTTAAATCCAAATCTCCATACACCGTAAGGGCCAGTGTTCTGGGTATTGGTGTTGCTGTCATTGAGAGCAGATGCGGAACCGGCGCGGAACCTTGCGGAACGGACGCTGTTTGGCGGGCTTTGTCATATACAACTCTTTGAATCTTGAGTTCTTGCGGTCCAAAGTTAGCCAATAGTGCCAGTTTGTAGTCTGATCCTTTAAGATAATTCCACAATTGTTTTTTTTCAGTGTTTCCAATAAATGGAAGAGCTTTTAGTTCTACTATTATTTTTTCTTCCACAACAAAATCAGGAACATACACACCCACCTTTTTCTTGTTGTGTAAAACGGGGATTTGTTTTTCACGACTAAATGATATTTTCTTTTTTGTAAACTCTTCTTCAAGAGCTTTTTGATAAATGATTTCCTTATGGCCAGAACCGATTGCTTTTTTTACTTCAAACAGAGCTTGTCTCACAGAATATGATAAATCTTTGTACAAGAGCCCTGTATCACCGCTGTCGTTTTTTTCTTCCGCGTTATTTTGCGTTTGTTCCGCATTGGTATTTTTTCCGCGTAGCAACGCTCGTTGCTGGACTCCAAAGCGGTGTTGTTCGTCAATTATTACAAGCGCCAGATGTTTGAAGCGCACTGTTTTTTGGATAAGAGAGTGTGTTCCTATGAGAATGGGTATTTCCCCGTTCTCTACCCATTTTAAAAGTTGCGTTCTTGAAATATCGGTTGAGCCATCCGGGCTGACTTTGGAAGGAAATTTTTTGCAACCGCTTGATGTTATGAGTCCGATTTGGATTCCGGTGCCTGCCCCGCCATGGCGTGATGAAAAGTACTCAATAAATGATAGGAAATGCTGATGTGCCAAAATTTCCGTGGGAACCATATACGCGACTTGTAGATTTCCAAAATCCTGCCCAATCGGTCTGGAGTTTATGACTGCAAAGCTTGCCGCGGCCGCCACCGCTGTTTTTCCGCTACCGACATCTCCTTCAAGGAGTCTGGACATCGGCTCATTTTTTGAAAAATCTGAAAGTGTTTGGTCAATGGCCTTTTCTTGGGATTTGGTCAAAGGAAAGGGGAACCTCTCTACGAATGAAGAAATTTCACCCCTAGATTTCTTGATTATAAAAGAATTGTGTTTTTTCCACCGGTCTCTCGCCCTTTGTTTTTCCAGTTGTATAAAGAAAACTTCTTCAAAAGCAAATCTTTTTCTGGCAGAGAGCGCGTCCGATTCTTTTTTTGGAGAGTGTATCCAAATAATCGCGCTTTTAAGTGTCGGAAGGTTATATTTTTTTAAAATTTCTGTAGGGATGGGGTCTATAATATTTTCTAGAGCCCCACTCTTGTATATCTTTCGTATCGTGTGGTATATCCAATTGGATGTTATTCCTTTACTCTCCGGATACACTGGATATATTACAGAATCATCTTTGCCTGAAAAGAGGGACTCACCCGAGGATATTGGAAGAGAAGAGAGTCTTTCTATTTTGGGGTTGGAAATATAGAGACCCCCTTTTCTTTCTGCCACCTTACCCTCTATTCTGACCGAAGAACCCTCCGCAATCATCTTTGCCAGATAAGGTTGGTGAAACCACACTATTTTTATTGACCCCGTTCCGTCTTCCAAAAGCGCCTCCGACATCGGGATTTTTTTTCTGAACGCTTTTTTTGTTTTTAAGTTTGTTATTCTGCCGAAGAGCACGGCATTAGTTCCTTTTTCTAATACTTTTATGTTTGTTGTTTCTGATGAGTTGCCGTATCGCACGGGGAAATGGTAGAGAAGCTCTCTTATGGTTTTTATTCCGAGACGAGTCAGCGCTTTTTTGTGTATTTCAAGCAGGCGCAGATTGTCTTCTATCGGTGAATCTAGCATCTCCTAATTGTATAATATAAAAAGCAAAAGACCCTTTCTTGCTCTTGGCCAGAAAGGGTCTTTTGTAAAAAGTTATTTTACTATGACTTTTCCGAATTCGCTCGCTTTCACATGGTTGTGGAACGGCCATTCTCCCGCTTGGGTAAATGTATATGTGTATGTTCCTCCCGTTTGCACAGTTTTTTTCTGGTCAAAGCTTGGCAGGAGTGTGTGTGTTGGGTGGGGACCGGATGCGACCCACATTCCACCGCTTGATTCATTAACAAACATTACAGAGTCACCCAGTTTTATTTCCAAAGTTGATGGTGAAAATCCTTCGTCAGTATATGTAACAATCGCCGTTGAAGAAACCTGCGTGTCGGTATTGGCCGAACCCTCATTCTGGTTGTTGCCGATAGGAAGGACTTCGTTGTTTGGTAAGGATTCTTCTTCGGCCGTGCTTTCTTCCTGTGTTTGGTTTTGAACATTAGCCGGTGCTTGTGCTTTTCTATTACCCACGACGACCACACCCAAAATTATGATAATAACGACCACAATTATCCAAATTATTGTATTTTTGTTTCCCATGTCTTTCTTTTTTCTATTTTTTAAAAGCGTTGATAATGTAAATATTATACCAAAATCTTGAATATAAAACCTGGCGGGCTACCTCGGGCTGTTTATCCTGAACAATGTTGAAGGGGAACCATGGTCGGTCAAGCATTGTAAGGCATTTCCAAGTTTTTTTAGTATAGCGACTTGAGGTTCTAACAGCACCTTATTGATAATTTCTGAGAGATTCATTTTCAGATTTGCCTAAATCAATGTAGTCAAACTCAACGCCTTCATTTTTTAAAAAAGAAAGAGGATCTTTTATGTGTTCAATTTCTATAGCATTAAGCTCTTTCGTTGTAATTACCTCTAAATTACCCAGCCCTTCTATGTGATGAAAATCTTTTGCGTAGAAATAAGTAACATATCCGCCATTTACATATAAAGCTTTTAAACTTTTTTCTAATGATTCAAAACCATAAATCTCCAATTTCTTTTTTTGGTTATATAAATCAACACCCATATTGTAGTGAGCTGTTTTACCGTCAATTTCATAATGAGCGGGGGTATATGTATATGCAACAGCGATCCACTTGTGCGGAGTGGCATGAAAAGACTCTTGGTCAAAGATGGTTACAACTGTTCCGTCTTTTTGTTTTCTTGTTCTACGATTCCTGACAGGAATAGCTTTGTCATGAAATTTTTGAGAACCGTGATATACATATTTTTTATCTTCCATACTTCCTCGTGCTAGCTGTTAGATGTGGAGAGTGAGGGATTCGGCGTCAACTCACCTCGATATAATTGTTCGCCTTGCTCCAATTATATCGGGTGGTTCCTACCCTGGCTCAATCCTCTTCGCTTCGCTCAGTCTGGATTTCCGCCTTTCGAATCCCACCTCATCGAGAAGCTGCCAATTTTGATATTCCTTCAAGTTTTCGGAATATCAAAATAGCCAGTGCGGTGACATTCTTACCTTTGCGCGAACCCACTTCGCACGCGCGGAGCGCGTGGTGGCTTTGGATTGAATCGTACGCTCCGATCGCGTGGTGATTCTGCGCCTCGGCCGTGCTCGATACCTCGCACGGGCAACCCCAAAAATTTCCTTCCCATTTTTTGCGGCTCCTCCCCCGACCCCTCCGCCGAAAGGCGAAAAAGAAGAAAGGAAATTTTGGGTTGCGCCGTCGGTTCAGTCTCCAAAAGCTCCGTAAGGTCATTATATTCCCAAACTCTACTTTTTCCGACTTCCCGTCGGCCCGAGGCGCTCACGTAGTAACTCTAGCGTTCGTTCACACTTCGCAAACACCTCGCATAGGCCGCTCACATTCGTTCGCGATGCCTGTTCGGTGTTGCTTCGTGCTCGCTCAGCTGCTTCGTTCGAGTTCGTGGTGTTTAAAATGGTTTGCGCTAACGCGCAAGCAAATCTATATGTGCTTGTCCCACCCTCCCAGTACGCGCACATAAGCCGAAGCCGTTTTTTAGGAGAAATTATAAAAACGGCTTCGGCTTGACTCCCTTATGCCCCGTACAGTTTAGGACTGCCTTTCATTTTTGAGTACAGGAGCAAGAATGAAAGTACCGACAGAATACCGAATACAAGTGCAGAAGCAGTAAACGCGGTTTCAAGCGACCAAACATCAGCTATCCAGCCGAGAAATGGAGAAAGAATAGAAAAGATCGCACGACCGAATAGTTGCGAAATTGAAACGACCGTTGCTCGTGTTGATGAGTCCGTTTCTCGGTTAATGTAATCAAGTGAAATCGGCTGGAACACACCGCGCAATACCCAAAACAAAGGAATAATTGCGAGGGCAAGGTACTTGATACCGAGGGCAAGAAGTCCATAGAGAATAATCGGGAGTATTGCGATGAAACCGAAGAGTGCGCGGAACGAGAAAAACTTTTCAAGTCTGTGCGCGAAGAACGCGCCAACAGCAACGAGAATATTTAGTCCCGCCCACATGATACCGAAATACAGAAGTGGCACATCTAACTTTTCCCAGTATGGCTGCGCAAACCACACCATAACCAGCGTGACAGTTGAGATAACACCGCTGAAGATATTAAGGTACAAAAGTTTTTTGTTTTCTCGCAGCGCAAAAGATAGAATTTGGAGAAGACTTTTTCGTTTAACTGTTGATGGCGGAATTTCTGGCTCCTTCATGCTGAATACAATCGGTATCGCGAGTGCCATAACAAAAAATTCGACAAGAAAAATACTCTTAAGCGCGATAATTGTTGCTAGGAATCCGCCGACAAGCGACGCGACCGCTTCTGAAATTCTTGTTGCTGAAATAATGCGTCCCTGATGTCGCGTGTGCTGATCGACTGCGCTGTATTGCTGGAGTGTATCGTACAAGAATGCCGAGTCTGCACCAGAGAGAAATGCTGCTGAAATTGCGAGCAAGATTTCTGCCGCAGCAAAGCCCCAAAAGCCAAATGCGAGATAGTACATCAAGAATCCTGCTGTACCCACAATGACACCTAGAATCAGTGAACCTTTTCTTCCGAACACGTCGGCAAAATATCCCGAGGGGACTTCAAGCAAAACAATCGCGACAGAGAAAATTACTTGTAATACAAAAATATCCCGAATCAACAAACCAGATTCTTGAAAGTACAGTGTGATGATTGGCATCACCACCATGAACGAACGCAGTGCTCGTATAGCAAGTAATTTGTTTATTTCAGTCTTCATATTTATAATCCTGGGTTAGTTTTTTCTCGGCGTGCGTTATTTTCACGCATACGGTTTTTGAAAAAGACATGACCCATCAAATTATCCATTTCTTTCTTAAAAACCTTATCCAAGTAGTCCTCCAAGTCAGACTCGTGAATGATATTTACATAAATCCCGCGAGTAGTTACGTCTTGTGTCTTTTGATCTCTCCACGGATATTCGTGATAGTACAGAACATTTTTAATTTCGTTTCCGTCTTGGTCGGTCAATTTACCCGAACCTTTGTAGACAACTACAGGATAAAACAGACCTTTCGTGTAGAGCATTTGTTGTCCTTGTCGTAAGAACATCAGAGCTTTACTGGCTTGCATGATTGCTTCGCGCATACTCTTTTTCTTGTCGTTCCTTTCTTCGGTGGTCACGGCAATTTTTGCAGGTGAGAAGAAATGCCACTTGCTCTCATCGAGAAAAACCTCGTTCATGTTGTAGCCGTCGAAAAAATACGCGCTATGATTTTTAGGGTTATCTCTAAACCAAAATTTTACGTTGTCCGTGAGATACTTACACTCCACAACCAGTGCTAGTTGATTTCCGCGCGGGTTATGACTCTCTCGCTGCTGAACAGCGACAAAATCTATCTCGCGAGGTTTCTGCTCAACGTCGTCGAGATAATTTACTTTAGAGTTAATCGTCAACCCTTTGGCTTTAACTCTATCTTCGATATCGAAATGGAAATTGTGTCCTGATTGATTCATAATCTATACGATTTTGCGCCAACGCTTAAATGCTTTAAGATCGCTTGAGTTAAGATCAAACCATTCGCCGTTCATACGCTTTGATTCAAACCGTCTATGCCAGTACGTCTCAACACCACTGGGGTCGTCAGTTTTGATAGAATGAATCAAATCCAATTTTTCTGGTAGTTGTATGCGTAGTTCTGTGCCTTGCCGAACAGTATCGCTAGTCTTGCCAATCTTGTAATAACGGCCCGATTTGAACAGATAAACTTCACCGACAATTTCTCCAGAGCCAACCTCATCGTTTCCGTTCACTAACTGCTGTTCCAAAATTGGGGCACAAATAGAAACGACATCGGAATATCCATTTTGTTCCGCGTATTCCATAACCTTTTGTACTTTTTCCTTTTTCTTGCCGAGACGATCAAAAGTTTTTTGATCTGGGAAATTATGATCTTGGTGTCTTTTTAGTCTCAAGTCTGGTGAGGTCGGGAATCGATCTAATTCTCTGATTAAAGACACCATGCTTTCTTTCAGAAAATCTAAGTCGTGTGCTGCATTGAGTGTATTTGGCTCAAAACCAGCCTCCTGCTGTGCCTCGCTCCATCTTCGCCAAAATTTGTTAAGTTGATACTCGCTAATGTCAGTTTCTTTTATAAACCTTTCTCGTCCAAGAGGAGCACTGCCGTTTTCTTTAGCGGTAGTCTGAATGGCGTTAAGAATATCTTGTTTGGTAAATTCGGTCATATAGTTATTTTAGCAACTCGTCAACCGAAACGCCGAGCGCTAGCGCTATTTTCTCAACCGTTGCAAGTGTTGGATTTTGCTTACCAGACTCAATCGTGCTGATGTACGCTCTATCGACACCAAGCGCTCGGCAAATGTCGCCTTGCGACATTCCCTTTTGAGCGCGAATCTTCTTCATATTCGCGGCTAATTTTTTCGATGCGTTTGCCATGTTGATAACAAGAGTATATCGAATAGTGTAGTTTGACTCAATGGTGTGATAGAATACAATGGTGCTATGGAACCGACGGCGCAACCCAAAATTTCCTTTCTTCTTTTTCGCCTTTCGGCGGAGGGGTCGGGGGAGGAGCCGCAAAAAATGGGAAGGAAATTTTTGGGGTTGCCCGTGCGAGGTATCGAGCACGGCCGAGGCGCAGAATCACCACGCGATCGGAGCGTACGATTCAATCCAAAGCCACCACGCGCTCCGCGCGTGCGAAGTGGGTTCGCGCAAAGGTAAGAATGTCACCGCACTGGCTATTTTGATATTCCGAAAACTTGAAGGAATATCAAAATAGCCAGTGCGGAGAGTGAGGGATTCGAACCCTCGAAGGGGTTTAACGCCCTTACCTCGTTAGCAGTGAGGCGCTTTCGACCACTCAGCCAACTCTCCAAATATACTTCGTATTTGTCGTCCTTCGGAGCGTTGGCTTCGTGTTCGCCACCTACGCTTCGCTCCGGATAAAAAGAGAAGCAGTTCTCTTTATTATCCACAGAGCCAACTCTCCAAGTCTGGACACTTTAGCATATTTTATTATCTCTTTCTATTCT
>Ga0210057_1007904_pt1 | contig 12730 bp, 12 predicted proteins | sample CryGeyCG2114_010_2_FD_183968 | JGI IMG/M metagenome (GOLD analysis project Ga0210057, IMG submission 183968) | Groundwater microbial communities from aquifer - Crystal Geyser CG10_big_fil_rev_8/21/14_0.10 (SPAdes) (version 2) | ecosystem: Environmental > Aquatic > Deep subsurface > Groundwater ... | reverse complement strand
GTTTCTTTTATTTCTTTTGGTAAATCTTCCCACGAATTTACCTGTTTGTCGGTTGAGCGAAGGTAATAATATATTTCATCAAACTTAATTTTAGATAAATCTCCACCCCACGTTGGCATCTTCTTTTCCAAGAATATTTTGTATGATTTTAAACGGAACTCCGTCATCCATTTCGGCTCATTCTTTATTTTAGAAATCTGACGTACTACTTTCTCATTTAAACCCTTTTCCGCTTTGAAAACAGATTTTTCAGGCATTGAAAAACCATATTTGTAATCGAAGTTGAGATTGTCTTTTTGTTGGAGTGTCATGATAAAACAGACTGATAACCCTTGTCCTCAATTAATTTTGCTAATTTATGGTCCCCTACTTTCACAATTTTTCCGTCGATCATAATTAATACATAATCAGGTTTAAGATAGTGTAAGATTCGGTTATAATGGGTAATAATGATGTAAGTCCGGTTTTGTTTGTGATTTGTTAAAAACTTTGCAATACGTTTTAATGCATCAACATCTACTCCAGTATCTACTTCATCGAAAATTAATAATTGCTTATCTAAGACAGCGGCTTGCAACACTTCCATTTTCTTCCGTTCTCCGCCTGACGCTCCATCATTTAAAGAACGGTTTAACAACTCTTCACTGATTCCCAGTTCTTTTGCAAATTTTTTTGCCTCATCCCGGATGGTAAGCGGATCTTTTTTTCCGTTTAGCGCAAGCTGTAACATTTGATAAACCTTGACGCCGGTTAGCGCAAGCGGTGACTGGAAAGATAAGAATATTCCCTTTTCAGCACGTTCATTTGCCTCTAAATCTGTAATATCTTCATACTTACTATTCTTATTTTTTAATAATATCGAACTTTTAACTTTTGACTTTTCACTTTTAACTTTATATGCCGGATGTCCCATGACTGCATAAGCCAGTGTTGATTTTCCGGAACCGTTTGGACCCATAACCGCATAAATTTTTCCTTTTTCAAATTCGAAGTTTATGCCTTTAAGAATTTGTTTTTTTTCAATTGAAACTGAAAGGTTTTTTAGTTTTAACATTTTAGGAAAACTGTAGTGGTGCGATTTATCGCACTTACTAGAAGAGCCATGAATGGCTCCACTACATAACAAATAACCATCGTTAGTTTAACTTAACTTAACGACGATTGCAACAATGACAGCCGCGGAACACGATCCAACTCTTCCGCATTTTTCACAAACATTTTTCTTTCAGCACGAAACCCTGCCGCAACTCCGATCATGGCCGCATTATCAAAGTTTAAATATTTATATGGAGGAAAATATACCGAACCGTTTTCTTTTTTTATCATCTCACGCATAAGACCTCGGAGCCTGTTATTAACCGCCACGCCGCCGCCGACAACCAGCCGGTTAACACCTGTTTTCTCAACCGCTTTCTGTGTTTTGTAAATAAGCGTCTCAATAACTGCCTCCTGAAATGCACTTGCCAAAAACTCGATCTTATCGACCTTTTCTTTTTCAGACAGTTTTCGAATGAAATAAAAAAATGAGGTCTTGAGTCCCGAAAAAGAGAAATCAAAATTTTTTGAGTACTTCATCGGACGGGGAAAAGAATACTTATCGGCGCTTCCTACTTTTTGAGCTAATGTTTCAAGTACCGGCCCACCAGGATAACCAAATCCAAGCATGCGTGCGGCTTTATCAAGCGATTCGCCAGCTGCATCATCAAGAGTTTCGCCAAGAATTTCGTACTTCAAATGATCTTTAAAAAGAACAAGCTCGGTATGGGCACCGGATATAAGTAATGCCAGATATGGAAACCGGAAGTCGCGCTTCGGATTACCATGACTGTTTTGAACAAAAGAAGAATACAGATGTCCTTCCATGTGATTTACGCCAATCAGTGGTTTCTTAAATTTTCTTGACAACTCGACCGCCTTTTTTATCCCGACTTCAAGAGCAATAGCAAGTCCGGGGCCGTATGTGACGGCAATCGCATCCAAATTTCTAATTTCTAATTTCGAATTTCTAATTGTTTTGTCGACCACCCAATCGATTCGTTCTTCATGAGCCCGTTTTGCTATCGATGGCACGACTCCGCCCCATTTTTTATGAAGTAATGTTTGGGAATAAATTACATTTGAAATCACCCGTCGACCGTCAACTATGGCAGCTGAAGTTTCGTCACAGGATGTATCGATTGCCAAAATTTTCATACTTTTATCTCACGCTCCTTTTCGCTTTTATACTTTATTTCCACAAATTTAACTTTCGCTTTCTTATTGAATTCTTCATAAAGCTCGCCAAGTTTCTCACCCCACTCAATACATATAATCATTCCCGGTTCTAAATTCTTTTCTAATCCTAAGTGTTGAAATTCTTCAGGATCTTCAACATTGTATAAATCCGCATGAATAAATTTTTTATAGATTTTATTTTTAATATCGTATTCATAATAAACCACAAAAGTAGGTGAAATTATTTTTTCGACATCAAAATATGAGGCTATACCTTTCACCATTTCCGTTTTACCAGAACCTAAATCTCCCTTTAAAATAAAAACAATCGGCTTTTTCCCGCCGGACTTTAATAATTTTTCTATAAGATATTGGCCGATTTTACGGGTTTGCAGCGGTGACTCGGAAAAATAACTGTTACTTTTTTCAATGACAATATCTCCGCGTCGTAGTAATTTAATTTTCGGTGTTGTCAGATCGACGACGGTTGACGGTTTGTTTTTTGGCAGTTTTGAGGCGTCGACAATAAGATCTATGAGCTCTCTTTTACTTTTTGGGAGTTCATTTAAAAATGAATCAATTGAATAATGCGGGCTCCGTCCGCCCATATTGGCAGACGTTGCGGTCAGCGGTTTCCCATATTTATCAACAAGCTCTTGCACCAAAGAATAATTCGGTATTCTTACTCCGATCGTTCCTTTTTCAGATTGCAATAATTTTGATACAGTGTGCTTTGATTTTAAAATGACAGTAAACGGTCCCGGCAATAGATGATTTAGCAGTTCTGACTTTGATAAAGGTACATGGGCGACCGAGTTTATCATATTTAAATCCGAAACAAAGACAGAAATCGCTTTCCCGATTGGCCGGTTTTTAAACTGAATAAGTTTTTTGACCGCATCTTCGTTTGTCGAGTCAACTAAAAGTCCGTAAACCGTATCTGAAGGAAAAACCACAAGACCACCGCGCCGCAGTATTTCACACGACTTTTTTATTACCAAATTTTTGTTATTTTCTTTAAGATGGACTGTAGTAAACATACGTTCCTATGGCTTTCTATTCTAGCAAATATTTGTTAGAATAGTGCGATATGGACAAAAAAAATCACAGACCTGTAAAAAAAATTAAAGAGTTTAAAATCAACTTCGATATCAAAACAATATTTATAATCGTCTTCATAGGTTTTTTCCTGATTACACTTTTATCGCCTCTTCTTAACTCAACCCCAGCTAATGCAAAAGACGTTTCACTTTCTCAGGTTGTAAAAGACATAAAAAACAAACGTATAAAAAAAATCATAGTTGAGGACAATAAAGTCACCGCCGAATACAAAAATGGAGCTGTTGGGATAACGCACATTGAAACAGGTGATAGTTTTCGGCAAATACTTACGGACTCCGATATTAAACTGGAAAATATAAGCATTGAAACCAAAGATACCCAGACCTCTGCCGCAATTATCCAGATAATCGGAAACCTTATTCCCGCGCTTCTTTTGTTTTTCCTTTTCATGTTTATTATCCGTCAGGCACGAGGAGCACAGGACTCGGTGTTTTCTTTCGGGCAGTCGCGGGCAAAAAGATTTATGAAGGATAAATCAAATGTGACTTTTAAGGATGTCGCCGGAGTTGACGAGGCAAAAAAAGAACTTGAGGAAATTGTAGATTTTCTAAAACATCCTGAAAAATATAAAAAAGTGGGGGCACGCACTCCAAAGGGCGTGATTCTTGTCGGACCTGCAGGAACGGGAAAAACGCTTCTTGCCAAGGCAGTTGCGGGCGAAGCCAGCGTACCTTTTTTCTCAATTGCCGGCTCCGAATTTATGGAAATGCTTGTTGGTATCGGCGCCGCCCGTGTACGAGATCTGTTTGGACAGGCAAAAAAGAACTCACCATCAATCATATTTATTGACGAAATTGATGCTATCGGTCGGGCACGTGCTTCAGGCGTGATGCCGGCACACGATGAGCGGGAACAGACTTTGAATCAAATTCTTGTTGAGATGGATGGCTTTACTCCAAACGAACAGGTCGTTGTTATAGCAGCAACAAATCGCGGCGACTTGCTTGACTCAGCACTCCTTCGGCCGGGTCGTTTTGACCGAAGAGTCATAGTAGATTATCCTGATGTTGAAGGTCGCAAGGCTATAATCGCTATACATTCACGAAACAAAGTTGCAGGCCAAAATGTTGACTGGGAAAAAGTAGCCAAACGGACAGTTGGATTTTCCGGTGCTGATATTGAAAACATGATGAACGAAGCCGCCATAAAAGCCGCACGGGACAACCGTGATAAAGTAACCATGGAAGACATTGAAGAGGCGGCAACCAGGGTCAAGCTTGGACCGGAAAAAAAGCGTCTGCAAAGTGATTTCGATAAAAAAATTACTGCCTATCATGAGGCGGGACATGCTATCGTTTCCCATTTTCAACCGCACACAGACACGGTACACCGTATCTCAATTGTTTCCCGAGGTATGGCCCTTGGCTACACGCTTATTCCTCCGGATAGCGATAAACTTCACGAGACCCGCACGCATCTTTTGGAACGCCTGGCAGTGATGATGGGTGGACGAGCTGCAGAAAAACTAGTGTTTGACGAGATCACCACAGGCGCTGCCAATGACTTTGACCAGTCGACAAATATTGCCCGCAAAATGGTCACTGATTTTGGCATGAGTTCGCTTGGACCTGTAAACTACGGTCCGACCATGGACGTCACCGAATGGGGCAAATCCTACTGGGAGCAAAGCACGGTTTCACAGGAAATGATGGCAAAAATTGACACAGAAGTACGAAAAATTCTGGATGTGGCTTACGAAAAAGCAGCCGCACTTATTAAAAACCATAGAAATGAACTTGACGGAGTGGCTGAAATGCTTATTAAAAAGGAAAACCTTGATCAGGATGAGTTTGAAAAAATTGTCGGAAAGAAAACTAAATCAGATGAATAATTTATGAAAACTCTCCTTCTCATAGATGCCCATGCGATGATTCACCGTGCTTTCCACGCTCTTCCCAAGGAACTTGCAAGTAAAAAAGGTGTTCCGACAAACGCGGTTTACGGATTTTTCCTGATGCTTCAAAAAGTGATCACCGACTTTAAGCCAACACATATTGCGGTATGTTTTGATACTCCTGTGCCTACCTTTAGAAAAAAACTTTTCAAAGAATATCAATCAAAGCGGCCGCCCATGGATGATACTCTGAAACCGCAAATACCTATAATTGAGGAAATACTCACAGCGGGTGGGGTAACCTGTTTAAAAAAAGAAGGTTTTGAAGCTGATGATGTAATAGGCACTATCGCCAAAGAAGAAAAAAAAGAGGTTGACCGGACGCTGATTGTTACCGGCGACCGCGATCTGCTGCAGCTTGTTGATGAGCGTGTCTATGTGATTACTCCCAAACTCGGAGTCACCAACTTTACACTTTTTACAGAAAAAGAGGTTGAAAATAAATTTAACATTGAACCGAAACAAATCCCGGATTACAAAGCGCTTGCCGGTGACTCATCGGACAATTACAACACCGCCCCGGGGATAGGTCCAAAAACCGCAACAAAATTGTTACATCAGTTTACAACCATTGAAAATTTACTGAAAAATTCTGACCGGATTGAAAATGAGAAATGGAAAAATACCATTGATGAATATAAAGACAAAATTACCCTTTTCAAAAAAATCGCCACGATAGTTTGTGATGTTGAACTTCAGTACAACCTAAAAAAATTAGAGTTCAAAGGATTTTCCGAAAATATGAAAAAAAATCTTAATGAACTTGACCTGCATTCTTTAAACGCAAAACTATTCAACAAAAAAAAAGAAAATCCAAAACCAAAAAAAGAAAAAGAAAATTTTATTAAATCTGATCAAATAGATTTATTTAACTTATGATCGCCCCTGACACTCAACAAAATATTTTATACACTGCCTACTTTATTCTTCTTCATAACTTTGAAGCCGTTCTCTACTCCTGCGGAATAATTTTTACAACTTTATGGATGTTATATAAACCGTCCCGCTCAAAATTTCTTATGCTTTGGGGATTTATTTTTCTTCTTTTCGCATTTGAATATAAAAAACATATCGCAGAAGGGCTGACTGAACAAACCATAAACTCCTTAGTTACAGTAAGACAAAGCTATCGCATAGAGCGCTACATTACGGTAACTTTAAACAAACTGGTGCCGCTCGGACTTCCTCTTGCCGGCTGGATTCTTGTCGCCTGCGGAATTGTCTTACCGTTTACAAAAATTGAAAGTAAAATTGATAATAAATTAAAATAATCAAATGGACTTAAACACTCTACAAAAAGAGGTGGCAAAATTAGGAGACACAAAAAAACGATCTTTACCTCTTAATACCCGTGAAGAGGGAGAAATACTCTATTGGACAGTGAAACTGAACGAGGAGGTTGGCGAACTTTGTAATGACATTTTGGCAATCTTACAACTACAGCGAGCGTCAAAACTTGAACGATTTGAAAAAAATAACTTTTATCAGGAGTTTGCCGATGTCATAATCACACTTCTCCATCTTGCCAAGCACACTAATGTGGACGTAGAACGTGCGGTAATAGATAAAGTGAAGACCATTAAGGAAAAATATCTGAAGCACGGATCATAAACTCTCCTGTTCTTCAAGAATGTTTTTAAGTTTGTCAAAATATTTGCTGACATGAGTCGCCAACCCAACCCTTTTCTTTTTTGCCAGTAAATATTTGGCGCTACCACCCATTTCGTAAGAAAACACATTTCTGTCTACTTTGCCGTTTACAAGCAGCTGCATTGAAGCGATAAGATATTTGCTGAAAACTTTGATGCGTCCTTCTTTTTTAAATCTTCTCATTGAAAAATATACCGGAACTTTAGTTAAAAGTTTTGCATGCACGCCGATCTTCCGACCGCGTTGAATGATCTCATGATCCTCATAGACAAATACATTTTCATCGTAACCGCCTAATGTATTGAAATATTCCCGTTGAAACATGGCAACCGGCCCGTAACTAAACGGTTTTTCAGTAAGATGACTCATCTCGACAAAAAATGAAATCACATTATAAAGAAGTTCGTCCTGATACTCGGCGTTTTCAGGAACATGAAGAGGAATAAATACTAAATATTTATGATCTTTTGCATTTTTAATAAGTTTGCTTATAAAGTCAGGTTTTATGCGCATATCTGCATCAAGAAACAAAACATAATTTCCTTTGGCATGTTTAACCCCAAGGTTGCGCTGATAGGCAAGATTTCTCTTATCTGAAACCACGAGTTTTTCGTTACATTTTTTTTTATACTGCAGGGCAATTTCCGCTGTTTGGTCTTCGGAATTGCCGTCAACCACAATTACTTCAAAGTCCTTGCTCGATTGGCGAGCTAAATCTTTGAGAATCCGGGGTAGATATTTTTCCTCATTGAGAGTAGGTATTATCACCGAAAGAAACGCTGACATAAGGTTATATTATATCAATATAAATGTTTTTTTGTTAATAAAGTTTATATTTTTTATTGTAATAACAGTCTAAACTTGATTTCTAAAAAAAATCCTGCTATTATCTTTTTTATGGACATTCTTGAGGTCAAAAACCTCACAAAAAAATTTGGTAAGTTTATCGCTGTAGATAATATTTCCTTTTCTTTGAAGGAAGGTGAAATATTGGGTTTACTCGGCCCAAACGGAGCCGGGAAAACAACCACCATACAGATGGTTCTTGGTGTACTTTCCCAAACCGGCGGTTCAATCTCGTACTTTGGCAAAAATTTAAAAAACCATCGTGAAGAGATACTTGAACATGTTAACTTCTCATCAACATATACAAATTTACCTTGGATACTTTCCGTTAAGGAAACATTGACTTATACACTGTATCTATATGATATTGCAGACCGTAAATCTCGATTTGAAGAAGTGGTCAACAGTTTTCGGCTTAAAGATCTTTTGTCTCTGCAAATTTCCGAACTTTCAGCAGGACAGCTAACAAGAGTGAATCTTGCCAAAGCATTTATAAATGATCCGAAAGTCTTACTCCTTGATGAGCCAACGGCCAGTCTTGACCCTGAAGTAGCGCGCTTTATTCGTGATTTTATATTATCAAAACAAGAAAAACAGAAAATATCAATCATTTTTACCAGTCACAATATGACTGAAGTTGAAGAAGTCTGCGACAGAATTTTATTTATCAATAACGGCAAAATTGTGGCCGATGACACGCCTGAAAATTTAATGAAAACTATTGATACTGTACATTTGAGACTTAAAATTGATAATAAAAAAGAGAATATTCTTTTTGATTATGTAAAAAGAATAAATAGAAATCTTGTTTATGAAGAACGTGAGTATAGAATTGAAGTTAAAGAAAAGGAAGTCCCTGGATTACTTGCGCATTTATACAAACACGATGTGTTTATTTACGAAATAAGCATCGACAAACCGGATTTAGAGGATTATTTTCTCATGATTGCAAGTCAGAATAAAAATAAAGAACTATGAAATTCCATCGCATTTACGCCATTTTACTTAGACATATATATAACTTACGTAGAAGTTATGACCGCCTTACCGATTCATTTTACTGGGTCGCCCTGGATCTTTTAATTTGGGGTATAACAGGTCTTTATTTTCAGCGCTTTAGTCCGGACTCGCAAAATATTGTATTTGTACTTATATCCGGGGTGATACTTTGGAACATAGCCTATAGGGCACAGATCGATCTTAATATGAGCATTCTTGAGGAAATATGGAATAAAAATCTCATAAATATTTTTGTCTCACCAATCAAGTTTAGCGAGTGGATAAGCGCACTTATAATTCTTGGAGTAATCAAATCGATTGTTACTCTATTTTTTGGATCATTAATAGGCTTTCTTCTCTATAAAATAAATATTTATAATCTTTCATTTCACTTACCCGTATTTATTTTGTTACTTTTAATGACCGGCTGGTGGCTTGGATTTTTTATCTCCGGAATTATTCTCCGATATGGCTCTAAAGTACAGACGCTAGCCTGGACACTTGTGTGGCTGTTGTCGCCTTTTTCAGCAATTTATTATCCTCTTTCAATACTTCCGGACTGGGTGCAAAAAATTGCATTATTTGTACCAACATCTTATGTTTTTGAACAGGGAAGAAACTTACTTTTTAACGGACAAGTCGATTATTCAAAGCTGGCAATCAGTTTTTTGCTAAATATTGCCTATATAATTGCCGGAATGCTTTTTATAAGAGACAGTTTTAAGAAAGTTCTTGCAAAAGGCCTTGTGAAGATATATTAATTTTTTCTTTTAGATACTTGATTATTTTCTCGGGTTTATCACTCACGTAAAATAAATCTTCCGGTTTCTTTGGCAAAAACCCCTCGTTAAACATACGTTGATATTGAGTTATAAGCCCATCCCAAAATCCATATGAATTAAGTAAAATGACAGGTTTTTGATGTAAATCAAGTTTTTTTTCTTCAATTATTGAGGTGATTTCGTCCAATGTACCTGAGCCACCTGGAAGTGCAATAATCGCATCGGATTTATCAAGAAGCATTTGAATCCGTTCAGGAATATTTTTTGCGACATGAATTTTATGTGCATCACGATTTACATATTTCTCAAAATCGGTCCAGGTCACTGCGGTGATATGCCCATTAAGTTTCTTTACTTCCCTCGCGGCCTGCTTCATGAGCCCTCTTTGTGAACCACCATACAAAAAACCGTAACCGGATTTTACCGATAATCGTATGAGTTCAAGAGCGGGCTTAGAATATTTTGCATCAATTTCTTGAGCCGAAAGAAAAAATGCGATGTGTTTCATAAAAAGTTAATCAATTATACAACCACTCAGACATATAAAAAAATAAAAAATCCCTGAAGGTAAATTGATTTGATGTGAGGCTCTTCATTGACTCATAGTTTTTGTCCTAGTATAATCAGCCATTATATTTAAGATTATCATTACTTGCCAATCAAGCTATTTAGCCTACCACTATGCCAGAAGCATATAGTCCGTATCCATTTACGCAAGAAGATCTTCAAATAGACAGACTTACACCAGGAGTATATTATACGCTTGGACAATTTTATGAATGGCGCGACAACAATCCTCAAGCCGTCGGCGCCTTCATCGAACAGTGTCATGAACAGCTTGAAATTGCTAAATCAGAATATAGTCATCCTGCGAGAATCATACGCAGAATCCTACCTTTTGCGCAACATAGGTTTGATAGACAACGCATGATACGTGATTTGGAAGTATTTGGCATCAGAAACTTGGCTGAAATCCCAGATCAGGATAAACTTGCAGCTTTTAGTGAAAGTGCATTATCATACGAGAAAAGAATTGAAATGGCTATATTTCAAGCCCATGATATCACGACATTACTTCAACGGCAATTTTCTATACCAGAAGATAGTCCTGAGATGATGGATATTGAAGAGCGTTTGCGAACTCTCTATCAGATTCTTCCCGAGAAAGTTATCCAGCAAGGTGCCATGGGCAAAGTAGCAAGAACAATTTTTGGTGTAGGTGCTATTGCCGCATATGATTTGCTCGGTGTAGATGAGCAAGAAAAAAGAGACCATCTTAACCAAACGGTTCATGGTGCAGTGGTATTTGGAGCATCTTATGCGATTATTGATGACACTCTCCATGACTTACATAGTAAACATATGTCACTAAAAGATAGACAGAGATACCATGAATTGATTTTGCAAGGTTTGAGAACCGGCCAACCCATTGATACTACTCACCTTCCTGACGTTCCTTTGACTGATGAAATAAAAAATCTTTACAATATGTTTACCCGTTATTATCCAATTGAAAGATACCCTCACATCTATCAAGCAGCTGAATCTATGTACATGGCTCAACACCGTGATATGCAATTGACAATGGAAAGTGCAGAAGAAGGAGACATTAGAGATCTATACCCAGATATATTTATAAAGTCAGGCATGTCACGAGTCATTGCTAATATACTCGGAAGGCGGCAAGTAGATCCGGATTTTTATAGACGTTGTTTAAATACAATGATGGTTCATCAATTTGAAGATGATCTTGTGGACTATAAAGAAGATCGTGAGGAATCAAGGGTCACCTCATTTACCCATCCGAATAAACTTGCTACTACTAATCCTCTCTATGATATTGTGGCATATGATGCATATATAGCAAGCACTGTTCACCCCGGTGCAGATTCAACCATCGCATATGCTCAGTCGATCTTTTTAGCGAATTATTTATCAGTCTATCCTGATAGAGCGAATGAACTTTTAGACAAATTTCGTGATAATTCTCCTGAGGCGCTCGTACAGCTTATAGTGGCTGCGTCACAACTTCCTGAATCTGTCGTCAAACCTCTTATTTCGGTAGACCAAAAACTCAAAAGAGCTATCGCAAGTTATACATCACAGAGACCACAAACAGATGTACACCCTCAAACGTTTATAATGGATCGCTTAGAAATTATTAATCAAGTAATCAAAGATTTTATCAACAGAAAAGAGGCAGATTCACCCAATAAACTTGTTGAAATTATGAAATATGTGCTTGAAGCTGGTGGCAAGCGACTTCGTCCGGCGATCACTCTCATGCTTGCCGAAAGTCTCGATGTCGATCCGATGACAATTCAACCGATTCTTTTAGCAAGTGAATTGTTTCAGACTTCGAGCCTTTTATTCGATGATCTTCCCTGGCAAGATAATAGCGCGACACGACGAGGTAAACCAACCGCCCATACTATATATAATGAAGCAAGTGTTGAACTCACGGGCATATTCATGCTTCTAGGAGGCGCCAGCGCTTTACAAGAATTAAAAAATTCATATCCCTCTGGAGATGTCGTAAATATTACGAAATATACTACCGAGGCGATTCAAAGAATTTGTGAAGGTCAAAATATGGATTTACAAATGGCAAAAATGAATAAAGCAGATATAACTCTTGATGATGTGCTAACTATGTACCATTTAAAAACAGCGGTAGCAATCGAAGCATCCCTTGTCCCACTTATGATACTTCAAAAAAGACCAGCAGAAGAAATCGAATTGATAAAAAAATACGCTCATCATGCCGGGCTGGTCTTTCAGCTAAAAGATGATTTACTCGATATGTCAAGTAATGTGGAAGATCTCGGGAAAGACGTACAACAAGATACGGCAAAAGTGAATATCGTACGTATGTATGGAGAAGATAAAGCTAACGAAATCATGGAGTATCATCTTCAAGAGGCTATTGATGTGTGTAGGAGACTTCCTTTTAACACAAACTTACTCCAAGGAACAGTAACATATTTTGCGAAACGAAAACGATAAAAAGTAAGGCAGATTTAATTGGGATAATGGCACTTCTTGTATTTCTTCCCGCTTCCGCACCAACACGGTTCATTGCGACCAATCTTTCTCTTTTTTTGTGCAGGTAGCGTAGCTTGTTCTTTATTTGCTTTTTCTGGTGCCGCTTGTGCTTTTCCCGTAAACGGGTTTATACTTGAGGCCGAATGAAAATGCATATGCGGAGTCTCTTCCTGCTGCT
>Ga0210057_1007903_pt1 | contig 12731 bp, 10 predicted proteins | sample CryGeyCG2114_010_2_FD_183968 | JGI IMG/M metagenome (GOLD analysis project Ga0210057, IMG submission 183968) | Groundwater microbial communities from aquifer - Crystal Geyser CG10_big_fil_rev_8/21/14_0.10 (SPAdes) (version 2) | ecosystem: Environmental > Aquatic > Deep subsurface > Groundwater ... | reverse complement strand
ATCAATGCTCAGAACTTGGCGCAAAAAGAAACCCCAAGTGAAATGGCGCGCGCCGCTTAGGCAAATTCGACAAAGGGATGATCATTTTTTCCACGCCAGATATTTAAATCTATCTGGTGTCGCGTTTTTTGTTTACCATCCTCAACCATGTCTATTTGAGCATAGGTCAACAATACGCCCTCAGGGTGAGGGGCAAAATCCATGCGATAAATTCTGGTCCAAGTTCCAGTATTAATGAAAATTGGGCCATTCCAATATGGCCGAAATGACGGGATATGAGTATGCCCGACAATCATGGCCTTAAGATCCGCTCTTTCTTTCAAAAAATTTTCCGTTATTTTTTCATAGTCTAGAAAAAGGGACAACTCGCTCTTGATATATTTCAATAACGTCTTGAAGTTTTTTTCGCTTTTAAACATAAATATCAACCGTACCATAATAAAATAAGCGATATTGGCAAAAATAAATCGAAGAGTAAAAACCGGGTCATAGATCAGTCCATTTATAAGAAATTTTCCTGGAGGTCTGACTTGATTTACGTACGCTCTCTCTTTCTTGAACTTATTCACTACCCTCGTTACATAATAAGAACCCCATGGTGGCATAAAATATCTCTCTCCACCTTCGTCAACAATCAATGATTCTTTCTTGGTGAAATTATTTGCAATTTCATATTGGTGACCGTGCTTAATCAATATCTCTGGCAGTGGATAATATTCGTCATTTCCTTCATGCAAAATTTCTAAGCAGGCACGCGAAGACTCGCTAAAAAATGTCATAAACATCTGCCTTACTTCAGGCAAGGCCAGTTCGGCGTCATGATTTCCAATAATATAAACGACTTTTTTGCGTTTACATTGCAAGAATCTATCGAGGGCCTCAAATACTTCAGCGTGGGCCTGCTTAATAATATTTAACCTTTGTAATGATGCTTTCTCACTCCAGTATTCATCATCAAATACTGAGACGTAGGGCACGGCCAAAAAATCTAAAAAATCGCCATTGATAACCAGTTCTACATCTCGATTTAGATACTCATTGCTGGAATAGTACTCCAGAAATTCAATCAACTCCTGATCATAGTGAAAATCTTCTAGTTGGTTTCTATTACCCTGATGAAAAGTCCCAGCACTTAAATGTAAATCACTAATAACCAATACGGTTTTCTTAACGATTTCTTTTCGGAGGAATCTCATAACTTTGCTTTCCAGGTATAAGTTCAATTTCTTGCACGGGAGGGGTCAATGGTACGAAAAATATGCGCTGGCCTTTGAACTTCCCTACTTCTACCGACTGATGTGCGCCAGGCATTATTGAAACATAATCAATAACAACCTGCTGGGATGTAACCATTTTTCCCGCCACTTTGTTTAGTGATTTATTCTCAATAATGACGCTCATCTGGTCATGAAACTTATTCGGCGAAACAACTTTGTATTTGCTATCAAATATCTCAAGAATAAAGGTCTCTGCCTTCTCCTCAGCAAAACTGGATGTTATGAGAAATAAAGAATAAATAAATAAAATTGTACACTTTTGCATAGGAACTATTATAAATTGTTCGGGCCACTTTTCCTAGGCCTTCGTCTATTCTAGAATCTTATGCCTCTTTTGCCTGGAAAAAATTGCCAGATGTGTGCCCATTTTTCCCAATCCATTGAGTTTGCCGTTTATTGCGTCGATAGCTCTATGAGGTACAAATTATGCTCGACTTATTTACTAGATTTTTAAAAACCAGTAATGAATCGACCCAAGATATTAAATCTGACTTCTTCAGAACTTTTTTTGAAGATAGCTTGCACCATTGGATTCTAGAAGATAAGTACGTCTCACGCGCTTTTAAAGAACTTTTGGGCGCTTTACCTATATCCGCCATTGAGTTTCTACATAGAGGAAAAAAACTCAGTATTGTTAAGGCCAATGGCATTATGAGCTGCGCTCTGGCACCCTATCATGGTCATTTCACTATTATTATCTTCCCCGATTTATTAAAACTACTTAGGAGTGCGAATTCACGCATAGGTGAGGCCATTTTAGCGCATGAAATCGGACATCTTTACAGCGAGCACGCCAAGCGTGGCACCGATCCCTTATGGGCCCAGGTTGAAGCTGATCGCTTTGCTTACGACTGTGGATATGGGGCAGAACTAGAGGAAATATTACTTGATAATCCCTGTCTCGAATCAAGTACCAGATTAACTTATTTGACAGGTCATCATTACGCCACAAAGAGATCGGGCGTTACCTGATTTGCTTTACAAAAATAAGCGGGCACCACTTAATATTTTAATCTCATCACGTAATTTAGCCGCCTCTTCAAATTTAAACTGTTTGGCAGCTTTTTTCATTTGCACCTTAAGTGATTTAATTTTTTCGTCTAAGGCCTTATCATCATGAATGTCGAATTGCTTGGATAATTTACCTTTTTTACCTTTACCTTGCTGCTGACTTTCTTTGCCCCTTAATGTTTCAATAATGCCGCCTGAAATTCCCTTAATAATAGTCTCAGGATTAAGACCGTTCTGGCGATTGTGCTCTTCTTGAATGTGTCTTCTACGCTCTGTCTCGTGCATGGCCTTTTTCATGCTTTCAGTTTTTTTGTTAGCATATAATATAACTCGCCCATCAGAATTTCTTGCCGCGCGCCCAATAGTTTGAATCAAGCTTCTTTCAGATCTTAAAAAACCTTCTTTATCAGCATCCAAAATCGCCACTAGCGCCACTTCAGGAATATCTAGACCTTCACGCAAAAGATTAATTCCAACTAAGACATCAAACTCACCTAAGCGTAGATCCCGTATGATTTCAACCCGCTCAAGGGTGTCTATATCCGAGTGTAAATATTTGACGGAAATACCGGCGGAATTTAAATACTTGGTTAAATCTTCTGCCAGACGCTTAGTTAAAGTTGTGATGAGAATGCGGTGGCCACGCTCAATCGACTTGCGGCACTCTCCCAGCACATCTTCGACTTGAGTCTTGGAATCGCGCACCTCGACCAGTGGATCCAATAATCCGGTGGGACGAATTATTTGTTGCACAAACTCTCCTTGAGTTTTCTCTAGCTCATAATTGGCAGGTGTAGCACTAACAAACATGACTTTATCTTGAATTTTTTCAAATTCAAAAAATTCTAAGGGGCGGTTTTCTAGCGCGCTAGGCAAGCGAAATCCAAACTCCACTAGATTTGTTTTACGCGCGCGATCGCCACGATACATTGCTCCGACTTGCGGAATTGTCATGTGGCTTTCATCAATAATCATTAAAAAATCATCGCCAAAAAAATCGATCAAGGTAGGAGGAGATAGATCAGCAGATCGTCCACTCAAATAAAATGAATAATTTTCGATGCCGGAACAAAATCCCATTTCTTCCAACATCTCCAGGTCCAGCATAGTTCGCTGTTCCAGTCGTTGACGTTCAACCAATTTTCCCACCGCCTCAAGTTGATTTAATCTTTCTCTTAACTCGAGTTTGATACTCTCCACTGCGCGCTTCATATTTTGTTCGCCAACCACGTAATGGCTTTTAGGATAGACGGTAATCTTATTTAAGCTTTTGACCACTTTTCCAAGCAGTGGATCGATAATGGATATGGATTCGACTTCATCATCAAAAAATTCAATTCTTACGGCATACTCTGCTTCGTGTGCAGGAAAGACTTCAACCACATCTCCGCGCGTTCTAAACGTACCACGGTAAAAATCGTAGTCATTGCGGGCAAATTGCATCGCCACTAATTTTTTAAGCAAGTCTGAGGGAGAAATTTTCTCTCCCGTAAACAGAGTTAGCCTTTGAGATTTGTATTCATCCGGTGAACCAATACTGTAAATACAAGAAACACTTGAAACAACAATGACATCATCCCTTTCTAAAAGAGATTGGGTAGCGGAGTGACGGAGTTTATCAATCTCATCATTAACAGAGGCGTCCTTTTCAATATAGGTGTCAGAACCCACCACATAGGCCTCTGGTTGATAATAATCATAATAGCTAACAAAGTACTCCACGGCATTGTCGGGGAAAAATTCCTTGAATTCGCTATAGAGCTGAGCTGCCAGGGTTTTATTATGCGCCAAGACTAAGGTCTTGCGGCCTAGATTTTGAATAACATTGGCCATGGTAAAGGTCTTGCCAGAACCTGTTACCCCCATCAAGGTTTGATACTTCTCCCCGCTTTCAAAGGCCTGGGTTAATTTATTAATTGCCTGTGGTTGATCTCCAGCGGGAGAAAACTTAGACTTAAGGTTAAAGATTTTGTTCTTCATATCGGGGGACCGTGTGTATCCACTGTATCAATATAAAAGTGGTTTCTTGTATTTTGCCGGGCATAACCTGGCAAAATGTCTGAGCGATTTAATCACTCCCAGCTATGCTTATGACCTAAACGTTCTAAAGTATAACATTACTGAGCTGGAAGAGCGACTTCAGTCACATCAAATAAATAACAGTTTGTTATGCTATGCTCTGAAGGCCAATTCCCACCCTAAAATACTCAAGACTATCAAATCTTATAATCTCGGCGCTGACGTGGTTTCAGGCGGAGAATTAAAACTTGCTATAAAGGCCGGTATTTCACCTGAGAAAATTATTTTTGCCGGAGTGGGCAAAACGCAGGAGGAAATGGAGTACGCTCTGATGCTGGGTAGAAATGGTATTTTGGCATTTAATGTCGAAAGTGATGACGAACTTGCCTGCTTGTCAGCATTAGGTAAGTGCCATTTGCGCAAACCCAGAGTCAGCCTGCGTCTTAATCCCCAAGTCAAGGCCAAAACCCATCGCCATATTTCCACCGGCAATAGCATTCATAAATTTGGTCTCTCGCTACTCGATATTCAAACAATGTTAGAGCAAAAGACGCGATGGAAACACCTCTCACTAGTTGGCCTGTCCACCCATATTGGCAGTCAACTGACAGAATTTAAGGCCTCTCAAAAGGCCTGGAGTGCCCTAACCACACTGGCAGGTAGCTTACCTCACCCCTTAGAATTTTTAGACTTTGGTGGCGGCATTGGCATTCACTATCAGCATCAAGGTTTTCAAACAGCTCCACCTTTTGCTCAATTTAGCGACGCTTTGGCACACATCCATAGCAAGTTACTTGACCCGCTACAACGTCCATTTCATACCACCATCTTAGAGCCTGGACGATCACTGATTGGCCCAGCAGGAATATTAATCGTCAAAGTCATTCGCATTAAAGAAAGCGCCGGCAAAACTTTTGTAATTGTCGACGGTGGCATGAATGACTTGTTAAGGCCGGCCCTTTACGATGCTTACCACGAAATTTATCCCCTAAAATTAAGGTCAGGAGCAAAGAAGCTAGTCGATATAGTAGGCCCACTATGCGAAACATCTGATGCCTTCGCACGGGAAAGAGAACTACCACCGATTCACCCTGGCGATTTTCTCATTATCGCAGATGCCGGTGCCTATGGAAAAAGTATGGCCTCAACTTATAATTCAAGGCCCTTAACGAGGGAAATATTTCTCTAGGGCGTCAAATATGTACTGGGACGCAACCTTGATTCATCCAAGACCGTCTGTATTTTAGCTTTTTGTCCGACTGAAAAATGACCATTATCGCCCTGATCCCAATAAGACATACTATTAGTTTTGACAGAAGTATCCACGCGGTCATCAACAAATTCAAAGTCACAATCCAAAATTTGTCCTTCACCATAACGGTAAGTCAGCTTACATGGAGCAAGACCTGAACTGGAAACTGTGGCACCTTCTTCGCGCATGGCATTTCCAATCGAGACTCCGCGCTTTGGACAATTATATCGACTAGCGTATTCGCCAGTATCAGTTTCATCAGTATAGCAGTAATTTTTAAAGTGGTGAACGCCATGACCATCAACCGCGGTATCAGAGATTCCATCTCCAGGTAATTGCCGGTGCAGGTAGCTATCGACATCGCTCTTAGGCAGAACAATATTGCCGTAAATTCCTACCTTGTTGCAATACTTCTCACCGGCATCATCAGTCACCTCATAGCATAATTCAACCTGAGGATTTTTATTTGCTGCAAAGGTGTGATAAAGGCCGAGGTTATGCCCTATTTCATGGGATAAAGTTGATTTATCGCTGGCCTGACTTATGAGGGCAAAATGCTCCTGCGTGCGGTAGCTTGGCAAAGATCCAAGCCCACCAATGCGCTTACCATCATCGGCAATGAGCTCTTTAAAATAATAGATTGGCAGGGCAGTAGTATATTTCTTCGATATTTTTTCACGTTCAATGTCATGAAGTGAGCGATTGCGTTCATCTTGCAAAGAATCATCATAGACAATGGCCCCCTGAGAAAAGCTGATCCACTTGTATTCATCCACCACAACATAAAAAAGACCTAAAAACTGTTTCTGCGCCTCACGCAGCCCGGCCACAATCTGATCAGCAGGAAAAACACCCTTGCCATCCAATCCAACAGGTGCCAAAAGGGCCAAATGAAATTGTTTGCCTTGAGTTTTGCTGACTTCAATTTGCAGGTACGTACGCAAAGTCTTTTCTGTGCTACCACTATTGTAGATAACGTCGATTGGTAAATGAACAACTCCTGGGTCGCGATTGACATGCATATAAAATTCTAGGGAGTTGTCCCTAACTTTAATTTCTGGATTTTTAGGATCTACTTTATCTTTAAAGATAACAACCTTTGAATGGCCAATATTTACTTTGGCCATTTGGGGCGTCAGTCCAGACAAAGATTTAAAATTTAATTTAACTTGCTTATACTCGGCCTGACTCAATTTAATTACAGGCCGCTCAAATAGTGCTGGGGAAGAATAAACTTTGAGCGAAAGAACGGCGCTACTAACACCTTGAGATGTTTGCTGGGTGATGAAAAGTTGCAGGGTTTGGTTCTCATCGGCGACCTTACTCCAGTCAATTCCCAGCGCTATTTGATTTTTCACTTCTTGTATCATGATGGCGCTACCCGTGCCCAATAGCTGTAAGGTCCCGGATTGTAAAACATAGGCCTTGCCTACTCCCTGTATACCACTCAAGGCATAAAATTTATATGAGGAGCTAGCATCATCTACTGTCGCTGTCACATCTTTAACAATTTCGATAGACCGAATAGCATCCTGATTTTGCGGCCAACTAAGTCGGCTGACATTAATGAAAAGTTTGAAAAAATCATTATCACCTTTTTTAAAAGATAAACTGAAACGTCCATCGGCGACGTCAGAGGTAATATGAATAAGTGATAACGCCAGATCGACTGAAGGAAGCTTAGAACTTTCTCCCGACTCTTTTTTAATTTCTAAAACTTGAGCCCCTTGCAGTGATTCTAAGGGATAATCCAAATCAAGCGTCTGCGGAATAGAAAAATGTAACTCTTTAACCTGCAAGGCGGTGACCCAAATAGAAAGTTTGCGCGTGTCACTAGCGAGACCGTCAGAGCATCGGATCTGAATGTCAAATTTGCCCTTGCCTGGTAAAAGGGAAGAATCCAACATCTTTCCATGGCATATATTTTTACCCAAAACAAGACAACTATACTCGAGCTGATCTCCATCAGCATCTCGAGCTTGCAATTCAATTTTATCGCCCTGGCGCACCTGATATTCTTCACTCATTTCAAAGGCAGGTGCTTTGTTTTCATGTTTGACATGGATAATCTTGCTAGTTGTTACATCGGGTGAAAGTGATCTGACGCTACAGAGAGTATCATCATTAATAGAAATTGTGCCTTCGATGCTTCCGACGTATTGACCTCGCCACTTAGCTCTAGTCGTAACATCAACTATGACTTCCCTGTGGTATCTGACTGACTCACATTTTAGCTCCAGATTATCGTCATCTTTGTCCAGCCCTTTAATTGTAACTAGTACTTTTCCCTGCGCACCTTGTGCCACCACTTCATCTGGAGCGTCGATATCTGGGCGCCGATCCTGCCCTTGCATCTCTATCTTTAAATTGATTCGCTTGGTCCTTAAAACATCGCTATCACTCGACGTCACCTGCTTATAATAAAAAACCAACTTGTCCTTAATAATGTATTTTCCACCTCTTCTTTTATGTGCCATTTCTCTACTTGGCAAAAGCGTAATCTTAAGCCTATTGCCCTCTAATGTTTCAACTGATTTTAAAAGTTCGGGATATTTGTCTAAATAGATTTTGGGTACTTGCCCTAGACCGGGAAATGAGACTAAAAAGCTAATTTCATCCCCCTCACTTATTTGCGTCTTAAGTGAAGAAGTAAACTTGGTAAAGTGACAATTTTTTTGACAGCTGACACTAATCTTAAGTGGCGATAGGAATGCTTTTAAGCGGGACAATACCCTGCTGCTGGCAGGTTTGCGCGGGACTGTCAGCATACTATCATACTCAACCACCTGAAATCCCAGCATTAAAAAGACAGTGATAGAAATGATCCAAAGACCGGTGAACTTTGCTTGCATTACTGCTCCTCAATATAAAATAGCAATGAGGAACAAAGATGCAGATTTCATGCCGGTTTGAGCAGATGCTTATCTTGGGCCTAAGCTACAGGCTTAATCGCTGTAAAATGATAGAAACAGGAGTCAAAGATAGTAAAACTTTTAGATCAGGTCCATGAGCGCGTCCGGTTAACAATACTCGCGTCCCCATGAAAAGTGGCTTGCCTTTAATTCCAAGTTCTTTTTTAGCACCATCCATCCACTCTCCCACTATGCTATCACTGACAAATTCTACATTCTTAATTTCGGACAACTTATTTAATAAATATTGTCTAAGCTTTGGAGTCGATTCCAGATTCATCATTTCTTGGTATTCAGCATCGGTTTCAAAGCTGACTTTAAATAATTCTTGGTAATGCTGTTGCAGTTGCAGCAAAGTATCGGCCTTGTCCTTAAATAAACCCAAAAATCGTAAGCGATAGTCCGATGTGGCAGCAAGTAGGCCACTTTTATCCTTAACTTCCTGTTCAAGATACTGAGTAAATCTTTGCTCCAATAAACTCGTTTCCATGGCCTTCATATGTTGACCATTGATCCAGTTTAATTTTTCTACGTCATAGACAGCAGGTGATTTTGAAAAGCGTGAAAAATCAAACAAAGGCACAATATCTTGAGTGGTAAAAACATCCTTCTCTTCTGGATGAGACCAACCCAGCAAGGTTAAGTAATTAAGTAAAGCTTCAGGAAAATAGCCTTCCTCGCGATAGGTTCGAACTGAGGTAGCACCATGACGCTTAGAAAGTTTTTGACGGTCTTTACCAATCAGGAGAGAGACATGTGCAAAGGCCGGAGGGTTTTTCCCCAAGGCCTCATAGATCATCAACTGTCTGACGGTATTATTTAAGTGTTCTTCAGCGCGAATGACATGACTAATATCCATTAAAGCATCATCGATGACACAGCAATAATTATAGGTTGGCATGCCATTAGATCTTATAATAACAAAATCCCCTACCATGTCTTCAGGGAACTCGACATCACCTCTGACTAAGTCGCTGAAGGCATATTTTTTAAATGGCGCCTTAAAACGAATCGCTGGCCGCTGACCACGACTTATTCGGGACTCCACATCTTCTTTACTCAAATGATAACAAGTACCATCGTAATGAGGATGCTTGCCTTGGGCCAAGGCCTGTTCTTTTTTGCTCTCAAGTTCTTGATCTGAGCAAAAGCAGTAAAATGCGTTATTACTTTGAATTAACTCTTGCGCCGTTTTTAAATAGAGCTGAGTCCGCTCACTCTGGCGATAGGGGCCATAATCGCCAGGTTTATTGGGAGACTCATCAAACTCAATACCTAGCCATTTAAAATCTGCGATTTGTTCATTTTCAAATTCTCTAGAACTACGCTCAAGATCGGTATCTTCAATCCGGAGAATCAAAGGGCCATTTTCATGCTTTGCCATCAAATAATTATAAAAGCATGTTCTGGCGCCCCCAATATGCAAATATCCGGTAGGACTTGGGGCAAAACGAACTCGAAATTTCACAATAGGCCTCCCTTTGGCTGATGAATGGCCTTTATATCAGAGAAAAAGATCTTTGAAAAAGGAGGAAAAAAAAAAGGGCAAAAAAATGCCCTTCAATTCGTTATCTAGAAAGAATATTTTAGTTGAAATAAGCGTCTATCTGCCCTTCAATTTCTTTAACACTGCCACCTTTGCTCAGACTGATTTCTTGGGCAATAAGAACCTTGCATTGATCAAGCATTTTTTTCTCGCCAAAACTTAGACTTTTTCGGTATTTGAGCAGAAAAAGAGACCTTAAGACATCGGCAATCTCAATCAAACTGCCAGTCTTAATTTTTGTCATGTAGTCCCTGTAACGTCTGTTCCAGGTCGAGTTATCCACTTCTACATCGTGGTCATTAAGCAGTGAATAAACCTCATCAATAACATGCCCGCCAACCAGGCCGCGCACGCCAGAACCGCTATCTGTTGGCACCATAATTGTCATGCCATTAGAGATGATCTTGATGATATAATAAGTCTTCTTCTCGCCCCCGAGTTCGCGTTCCTCGATGTCGCAGATTTGACCTACACCGTGCCCTGGGCACACTGCATATTCACCTATATTAAATAAGGCCGTTTCCATATTCCATTACTTCCTGTTACGCACTATCCATGGCAGTTATACCGCCTGGCGTTGTATAAGGCAAGTGTGTATGTAAAGAGTATAGATAGCTCCTTACTTTGCTCCATACGTCATACTTATTAAAAATCGAACATACCGTGAAAAATATCCATCATTGAGCGCTCGATATAAGGAGCGGCCACTTTTGGCAGGATATCGATAGAGGGAATAACATCATTGATAAAAACAACATTCCAATTTTGATCATTTTGTAGAAGATGAAGTTCCCCACGATTAAACTTCAGCCCTTTTCTCGCAGTAAAATCAGGGCGTTCCAAGAATTCTACACTCAAAACACCATTTGGTGAAGGGCTAGCAATTTCATGATAAGAGACTAGATCTTCTACTTCCATTTTCCCGATTGGAAAGGGTGCCTTGGCATAGTACTTGGCATAATGCTCAACGAAATACCTTGAGTCGGTGGATGGACGTTGCTCAGAGGCAATCATATCAATATTTTTACTGTGCGATGCGTAATCGGGCCATTTGGCGAAGTCAAAATATAGTTCCTTGAGCTCTTGCCACTGGCCATACTTACTCTTATCTAATTTGGCAAAAATTGTGACTCTAATGACTCTGCGACCTTCCTGATCTCTGGTGACTTGCGAGCTTGAGCAAAAATTTTGACGTGAGAAGCAATCAGAGGGAGGATTGGGCAATTCAGCATGAACTCCTTCTGCAATAGCGAAAAGAAGCACTGTTAGAAGTAAAAGCTCTAAAACAAATCCAAAGGCCTTCTTCATTTGTAAATCACTGGTCGGACGAGAGTAGTTTCCACGACTATGCATATATTCACCTCTGATGACTAACAGATACGCAGTATATTATATGTTACTTCTGATTAGAACCTTGAATAGACATCATTTTTGTCAAAGAAATAGTTGATCTCTCTTTCAGCAGAAGCGCGCGAATCAGAACCATGAACTGCATTGGCCTCAATTGACTTGGCATATAGCTTGCGCAACGTACCTTCAGCAGCTTCAGCTGGATTAGTTGCTCCCATAATTTGTCTATTGCGCTCAACTGCATTCTCCCCTTCAAGGATCATAAGAACGACAGGGCCTGAGATCATAAAGCCAACCAGGGAACCAAAAAAGGGCCTTTCTTTGTGTTCAATATAAAAACCTTCGGCCTTCTCCTTAGAAAGATGAAGTAGCTTGAGAGCAGCGATTCTCAAACCTTCCTTTTCAAAACGAGTGATGATGTTCCCAATATTGTTATCGCTTACTGCGTTAGGCTTAATGATACTAAACGTTCTTTCAACGGCCATTTTGAGCTCCTTTTATAATGCTTTAAAAGATTAACGACTCTTTAATACTTCTTGTAACCTTTTGCCAAGATCTGCCGGGCTACGACTGATGGCAATGCCGCACTGCTCAAGAATTTTGAATTTTGCTTCAGCAGTATCGTCCCCACCTGAAATGATGGCGCCTGCATGGCCCATTCTTTTGCCTTTAGGTGCTGAGGCACCTGCGATAAAGCTGACAACAGGCTTAGTCATATTTTTTTGAATCCACCTAGCAGCTTCAACTTCTGCTGAGCCACCGATCTCACCGATCATAATAACGGCATCGGTATCGGGATCCTTTTCAAACAGCTCTAGCACATCAATAAAATTAGTTCCGGCGACAGGATCGCCCCCAATCCCAACACATGAGGACTGGCCAATTTCTCTTTGAGTTAGTTGAAAAACAGCTTCATAGGTCAGAGTTCCAGAACGTGAAATCACGCCAACTCTTCCTGGCATATGAATGTGGCCTGGCATAATACCAATTTTACACTCTCCAGGAGTAATGATGCCGGGGCAATTGGGACCAATCAAACGTGACTTACTTCCAAGCAACGCCTTTTTAACTTTGACCATATCAAGAATTGGAATACCTTCGGTGATGGCCACGATTAATGGCATATTGGCATCAATACATTCTAAAATAGAATCCGCTGCCGCTTGAGGTGGAACAAAAACCATGGCCGCATTGGCCTCAGTCTTGCCAACGGCTTCGTAGACAGAATTAAAAACAGGGTACCCCTCGTGCATGGTTCCACCCTTTCCTGGAGTAACTCCTCCTAGAAAGTTAGTGCCATAATCACGCGACTGCAAAGAGTGAAAAGTGCCTTGTTTACCTGTGTAACCAACAGTAATCAACCG
>Ga0210057_1007902_pt1 | contig 12731 bp, 9 predicted proteins | sample CryGeyCG2114_010_2_FD_183968 | JGI IMG/M metagenome (GOLD analysis project Ga0210057, IMG submission 183968) | Groundwater microbial communities from aquifer - Crystal Geyser CG10_big_fil_rev_8/21/14_0.10 (SPAdes) (version 2) | ecosystem: Environmental > Aquatic > Deep subsurface > Groundwater ... | reverse complement strand
GCGGAAAAAGAGAATGGAAGGATTTAATGTTTTATTTCCGATGGGCTGGGACGCTTTCGGCTTACCAACGGAGAATTACGCCATAAAAACCGGCGTTCACCCCTCCGTTGTTACAGAAAAAAACACCTCTATTTTTAAACGCCAGGAAAAAAGCCTAGGGCTGTCTTTTGATTGGAGCCGGGAAGTTAACACCACCGATCCTAAATATTACAAATGGACTCAGTGGATATTCTTGCAGCTTTTTAAATCAGGCTTGGCCTATAAAGCCAAAATGCCGATTAACTGGTGTCCTTCTTGTAAAATTGGCTTAGCGAATGAAGAAGTGGTTGATGGAAATTGTGAAAGATGCGGGGAAAAAGTTGAAAAAAGGGAAAAGGAACAATGGCTGTTAAAAATTACTAAATACGCCGACAGGTTGATTGAAGATTTAGACTTAGTGGATTATCCGGAAAAAGTAAAAACTTTACAAAAAGATTGGATCGGAAAAAGCGAGGGAACAGAATTTGAAATGCCAATTTATATTGGCGATTCACCAGAGCCGGCCAAAGAAAAATTAGAAGTTTTTACCACCAGAATTGATACGGTTTTTGGGATGACTTATGTGGTAGTTTCTGCAGAACATCCTTTGGTTTCAAAAATAACTACTTCTGAAAACAAGAAAGAGGTTGAAAAATACCTTAAAGAAGCAAAACATAAAATGGAGTTGGAAAGATTGGCGACCGACAAAGAAAAAACCGGAGTTTTTTCCGGGTCATACGCTTTGAATATCTTTAACAACCAAAAAATCCCAATCTATGTTTCAGATTATGTTTTAATGACCTATGGCACCGGCGCCATTATGGCGGTTCCGGCTCATGACGAAAGAGATTACATTTTTGCTAAAAAACACAATTTACCTATTACTGAAGTAATATCGCCAGAAAACAGAAAACAGAAAACAGAAAACAGATTACCATTTATTGACTATGGGGTTTTGGTTAATTCAGGTAAATTTACTAGTTTGAAATCAAAAGAAGCAACAGAAAAAATGACAGAGTGGTTAAAAAAAGAGAAAAAAGGCGGAAAAGCGATTTATTATAAATTAAGAGATTGGGTTTTTTCCCGCCAACACTATTGGGGGGAACCAATCCCAATGATTAATTGCCCGAAATGTGCTTCAACTAAGGACTCAGCACAAGCTGGCTGGGTTCCGGTGGCAGAGGAAGATTTGCCGGTTGAACTTCCGAAAGTTGAAAAATACCAACCAACCGATACCGGAGAATCGCCATTGGCGAATATTAAAAATTGGGTTAATACAAAATGTCCCAAATGCGGCGGAGCTGCACGAAGGGAAACCGACACAATGCCCAACTGGGCGGGCTCTAACTGGTATTTCCTCCGTTATTGCGATCCTAAAAATGACAAAACATTAGCCGATAAAAAACTTCTTGAATATTGGCTTCCGGTAGATTGGTACAATGGCGGAATGGAGCACACCACATTGCATCTTTTATATTCCAGATTTATTTATAAATTTTTATGGGACATCGGAGCCATTCCTAAAAAACTGGGCTCCGAACCCTATAAAAAAAGAACCTGTCACGGGATGGTTTTAGGCGAGGGCGGAATCAAAATGTCAAAATCAAAAGGCAACGTAGTTAATCCCGACACAGTAATAGAAGAATACGGTGCCGACACTCTTAGGGTTTACGAAATGTTTATGGGTCCTTTTGGTGATGCAATTGCCTGGAACACAAAAGGGGTAATGGGGGCAAGGAGGTTTTTGGAAAAAGTTTGGAAATTATCTCAGCAATTTATTGAGTCAAAGAATAATAGGGAATCAATCAATGAAATCAGAAAACTCCTTCACAGAACCATCAAAAAAGTTTCTGAAGATATTGAGGCAATGAAATTCAATACGGCCGTCAGCTCAATGATGGAATTTATAAATGCCTGGCAGAAGGAGCCGACAAAAATAACAAGAAAAGAAATTGAAGATTATTTGAAGATTCTTTCAGTTTTTACCCCTCATATTTCTGAAGAGCTGTGGCAGAGATTAGGAAACCCCGAAGGAATCCCTACGGGATCCTACGGGGCAGGCAAAAAAAGTATCTTTTTAGAAGGGTGGCCAAAATACGATAAAAAATTTCTAAAAAAAGAAGTAGTTACATTAATAGTTCAAATCAATGGCAAGGTTCGTGATAAAATAGAAGTTAAAGCCGACATTTCCGAAAAAGAAGCCAAAGAGATAGCTTTATCTCAAGAAAAAATCAAAAAATGGATAGGAAATAGAGAAATTAAAAAAATAATTTTCGTGCCCGGAAAATTAATCAATATTGTGATATAAACATGGGAAAATTTCTTTTAAACAAACCAGGCGAAAAATTAATATTATTAGGAAATGAGGCAATTGTTAGAGGAGCGTTGGAGGCTGGGGTTCAGTTTGTTTCCACCTATCCCGGGACTCCGGCCTCGGAGATAGGAAACACCTTCTCTCAAATTGCCAAAGACGCCGGCGTTTACTTTGAATTCTCAACAAATGAAAAAGTGGCTTTAGAGGCCGGTGCCGGCGCTTCTTTTTCCGGACAAAGAGTATTGGTGGCAATGAAAGATTTCGGATTAAATGTGGCATCCGATTTTTTAATTCCTCTATGTTATTCGGGCGTCAAAGGCGGGATGGTAATTTTAGTAGCGGACGATCCTTCCTGTTGGAGCTCTGCCCAGTCAGAACAAAACACTAGAGCTTTTGCCTATTTGGCGCACATTCCGATTTTAGAACCCTCAACTCCTCAAGAATGCAAGGATTTTATAAAGTTAGGGTTTGAACTTTCCGAAAAATTTGAAATACCAATTTTAATAAGAACAACCACCCGAGTTTCTCACCAATCAGCTCCGGTTGTTTTAGATAAAATCATAAAAAGAAACAAAAAAGCAGAATTTGTAAAAAATCCTCGCAAATTTTCAACTATGCCGCCCCGGGTTTTAGAAATGAAACAAGAGCTTTTAGATAAAATAGAAAAAATCAGAGAATTCTCTGAAAAATCCTCTTTAAATCAGATCGCCCGAGGTCAGACCTCGGGCAGGTTAGGGATTATAACGAGCGGGGTTTCTTATTTGTATGTGAAGGAGGCGATGGAAGAATTAAATATCAATTTACCAGTTTTAAAACTGGGGTTCTTTCATCCCTTACCGGAAAAGAAAATTCAGAAATTTATCAAAAACCTTAAAAAAGTTTTGGTTGTTGAGGAACTGGAACCGTTTTTAGAAAAAGAAATTAAAATATTAGCCAAAGATACAAATCCCTGCCTGCCGGCAGGCAGGCAAAACTTACAGATTTCTGGCAAAAGCCATTTAAGCCAAATCGGCGAGCTTCGGCCAGAACAGGTGATTTCGGCGGTTTCTAAATTTTCTGGGAAGAAAACAAATTTTGATTTTGCAAGACACCGCCAAGAATTTTCTAATTTAAAAATAACTAAACGCTATCCTCAATTCTGCCCCGGCTGCCCTTATTGGTTTGTGTTTCCAACTCTTAGAAGAATTGTCCCTAAAGATACAATTTTCGGAGGAGAAATCGGCTGTTATATGTTAGCGGTTTATCCGCCGCATCGCCTTCAGGATTATTTGTACTGTATGGGCTCCTCGGTTGGGATAGCTCACGGGATTAAAAAGAGCACTAAGCAAAAACTAATTACTTTTGTCGGCGATTCCTCGTTTTTTCATGCTAGCATTCCGGCTTTAATTAATGCGGTTTTTAATAAATCCAGCCCTCTGATAATAATTTTAGATAACAGAACCACTGCGATGACGGGTCATCAACCTAACCCCGGCGTTGGGAAAACTGGTATGGGTGATACCGCCCCGGAAATTAAAATTGAAGACATAGTCAGGGCGTGCGGCGTTAAGAATTTAAAAGTTGTTGACCAGCAAAATGTAAAAGAATTTGAAGAAACGGTTAAGGACTTTTTGGAAAAAGAAGAAGTGTCAGTAATTATCGCCCGGCACCCCTGTAAATTTGTTAAATAAAATAGCACGATACTAATATACGAATAACATACCAATGATACGAATATTAGTATAATTGGCATGTGAATTAGTATTATTGGTATCACATTTATGAATAAAAACTTTAATATCGTAATTGTCGGAACCGGCGGCCAGGGGCTAATTACGCTTAATAAAATTTTAGCAGTTGCCGCGACCAAAGAAGGTTTTGATGTAAAAACTTCCGAACTCCACGGCTTATCCCAAAGAGGCGGGAGCGTTGAAACCCACATTAGATTTGGCAAAAAGATATTTTCTCCATTAGTCAAAGAAGGTGGAGCAGATTTAGTAATATCTTTGGAGTCTCAAGAGGCTTTTCGGGCTTGCTATTATGGTTCAAATGAAAAAACGATATTTTTGATAAATGATTATATTATTCCTATCCTAACCGGAGATAAAAAAACCGAATTATCAAGCAGCGCCAATGAAATCAAAAAATTTTCAAAAGAAATATTATTAATCCCCGCCACCAAGGTTGTTGAGAAAGAATTTCAGAATCCAGTTTTAGCCGGAATTTATCTTTTAGGCGTAGCGGTTTCTAAAAAATTAATACCCTTAAAAATAGAAACGGTAGTAAAAGCAATAAAAGAAGTCGTTTCTCCTAAATATTTAAATTTAAACCAAAAAGCCTTCGAGTTAGCGCGATACCAATAATACTAATTATCATACCAATGATACGAATGTGAAAAAAGCTGAACTTTTATTTCCTAAATTGTCCTACAAAATTACCGGGATATTATTTACTGTTCACAATGAACTCGGAAGATTTTGTACCGAAAGACAATTCTGTGATGCTATAGAACAAGAATTTAAAGAAAATAATATAAAATATATCAGAGAAAAAAACATAAACAGCAACGCGAAAGGAGACAGAGTGGACTTTTGTGTTGAAGATGAAATTATTGTAGAATGTAAAGCGAAGAAATTTATAACAAAAGAAGATTATCTAGCTTTACAGCGTTATTTACAAAATTCTGGCAAGAAACTTGGATTATTGGTAAATTTTCGAAATACCTATCTTAGGCCTAAAAGAGTAATTCGAATTGAAAATAAATTAGTATAATTGGTATGAGATTAGTATATTAGTATCACACTTGCATGATTAAAAAAGTTGTCATAGCCGCCGCTGGGCAGGGAACGCGAATGCTTCATCTGACCAAAGACAAGCCAAAACACCTGATTTGCGTCCTGAAAAGGCCGTTTATTTTTTATCTCCTAGATAATATTTTTAAAGCGGGATATAAAGAAATAATTTTAATAGTGGGATACAAAGCAGAAAAGTTTAAAGAAGCCTTAAAAAATTACAAGTTACCTACTAAAAACCATAAAATTAGAATCATAAACCAATTTGAGATTTTAGGAGAAGCCGAAGGAAAAGGGAAAAAGGGGAAATATGGAACTGCCTGCCCTTTAATGTGCGTCAAAAACATTATCGGTAAAGAAAATTTTCTAATGGTGGCCGGCGGCGATTTTTATTTAGCAAAAGACTTAAAGAAGTTTAATATTAACGATAAATACAATTATATAGCCGGATTTTATCACAAAAATCCGGAAAAATTCGGCGTGCTTTTAGTGGATAATAAAAGATTTTTAAAGAAAATTGTTGAAAAACCAAAAGAATATCTTGGTAACCTTATTAATATCAGTCTTTATAAATTTACGCCCGAAGTTTTTAACAAACTTTCTAAAATAAAGAAATCTCCTCGGGGAGAATACGAGATTACCGATGTAGTTTCGCTTTTAGCAAAAGACAAAAAGGTAAAAGTAAAAATACTTAAAGACTTTTGGATGGATTTTGGCAACCCAGCGGATATTATAAATTTATCTAAGTTTTTAAAAAATGGAAGTGATAAAAATAAGCCAAATAAATCTTGAAAGAATTTTACAATCTCTTAATAAGGGCAAAGTAATAGTTTGTCCCACTGATACTGTTTACGGGTTAGTTTGTGACGCCACTAATAAAAAGGCGGTGGAGAAAACTTTCAGAATTAAAAATAGGGATAAAAAAAAGCCCCTGCCGGTTTTTGTTAAAGATATAGAAATAGCAAAAACGCTCGCAGAAATTGACAAAAGGCAAGAAAAAATCTTGAAAAAACACTGGCCAGGAAAATTTACTTTCATCCTGCGGATAAAAAAGCATTGGGAGGCCCGGCCTCCCAATGCTTCAAGGTTGGTTTTGGGAAAAGATGGGACGATTGGTTTAAGAGTTCCCGATTATAAGTTGCTTAATTCAATCTTGGAAAAATTTAAAAAGCCGTTAGCCCAAACCTCGGCAAATATTTCAGGAAAACCGGCTTTAATAAAAATAGAAGATATTATAAAACAATTTGAAAATCAAAAAGACCACCCTGATTTATTTTTAGATGCCGGGAATTTTAAAAAATCTAAACCCTCAAAAGTAATTAATATAATAAACAAAAAACCAATAGTTCTGAGATATTGATGAAATTAAAGAATTATGAATATTGACTTGATTATTTTTCAGAAGATAAACGAGTTGGCTGGAGAGCGTCTCTGGCTGGATACTTTAGGGATTTATTTTGCCGATTATGTAGGATATCTTCTAATCTTATTTCTTTTTGTTTTTTTACTTATAAATTTCAGAAAATATTGGCAGATGTTTCTTTGGGCAGCCGCTTCTATTGTTCTATCAAGGTTAATTATTGCCAATCTTATTCGTCTGATTTTGCCCAGAAGCAGGCCGTTTGTTGAAAACTACGTTAATTTGCTTATAGAACACGTTCCTTCTGCCGCCTTTCCGTCGGGCCACACCTCTTTTTACTTTGCTATCGCTACCGCAATTTTTCTCTATTTGAAGAATTTAAAAAAACGGCCTAAATTCTGGTGGCAAATTAGTTTTTTATTCTTCTTAGCAAGCTTAGTAATGGGGATTTCCCGAATTTTCTGCGGAATCCATTGGCCGTCGGATATCCTCGTTGGAGCAATAGTGGGAATTTTTTCCGGCTGGTTAATAAATAAAATTTTTCAAAAGTATATAAAAATTTATTAATAACTTTTAATCAAAAATCGTCGAACAATCAACGATTTTTTAATTTTGGTGCCGGGAGAGGGAGTTGAACCCTCAAGTCCTTACGGACAATGGATTTTGAATCCATCGTGTTTGCCAATTTCACCACCCCGGCATTTTCATTTTATTTTGCCATTTTTCTTAGCGGTTTACAAGTTTATTCCCAAGACGCTTCAATAACTTTTTCTGGGAATTTTTGCGATAATTCCTTAAAGTTTTTGCAAGAAGTTTTATGCAAAGAGGCACCTATATATCTTGTAATATAGCCGCCGATTTCATCGCCAGGCTGTGGCGAACAGCATTTAGCTAAATGCACTAATAATCCTTTTTCTCCAGCTAAGGAAATTTTCGTTACTAAATTTTCTTTTTCAGCTTTTTCAACGATAGGAATCCCTTTCTTTTTAAAAAAGGGAAGCTTTTTAATTGGCGCCAGGAAAAATCTAAGGGCCGAGCCGTTTTTCTTGACCCCTTTTTTGATAGAGGAGCGCGCTAATCTCGTTTTGACGAATTTCAGCCAATCAGGAGAAGGAGTTCTTTGTTTATTCACAATAATTTCAATAACATCTCCATTTTTTAGGGATTGGGAAAGAGGAACGACTCTTCCGTTCACCTTAGCTAAGTCGCAGTGGTTGCCGACGTCGCTGTGAACGGCATAGGCAAAGTCAATGGGAGTGGAATCTTTCGGAAGGTTAACCACGTCGCCCTTAGGAGTAAAAACAAAAACGCGGTTTTTAAAGAAATCAATTTTAAAGGTTGTCCAAAAATCCGGAATTTTTTCTACCCAGGCAAATTCTTTTCTTTGTTTTTGTAAATCAACCTTTTCTTTATAGGCCCAGTGCGCGCATACTCCATATTCCGCTTCTTTATGCATTTCGGGTGTTCTGATTTGGATTTCGGTAACCTCTCCGTCTTCTCCAAAAACAGTGGTATGAAGAGAACGGTAAGCATTCTGTTTGGGTTTGGCGATATAATCTTCAATTTCTTCAGAAAGGGGCTCCCAATGTTTGTGGATTATTCCAAGGGCCTTATAGCAATCTGTAATATTGTTAACAATTATCCGCAAAGCGAGAAGATCGTGAACCTTCTCAAAATCCATATTATTCTCCAAAAGTTTCTGATAGGCGCTCCAGTAAGATTTGGCCCTGTAATTTACATCTAAAATTTCTATATCCTCTGATTTTAATACTTTTTTAAGGCCGGGAATAAATTTTTCAATATGTTTTTCTCTCTCTTCATATTTTTCTTTAATTGTATCGTGCAACCATTCAAATCTTTTAGGATAGAGGTATAAGAACGCCAAGTCTTCAAGTTTTGATTTAATTTTTTCAATTCCTAGCCTATCGGCAATTGGGACAAAAATTTTTAGAGTTTCTATAGCATAGAATTTTTGCTTCTCAGTAGGCAGATAATCTAAAGTATCCAAATTATCAAGCCGAGAAACCAACTCTATTAAAACCGCCCGCAAGTCTTCGGATAACGCAAAGAACATTTTCTTTAAATTTTCTTCTTTTTCTTTGGTAAACCGCGCCTTTTCCCTTAGAATAGCGCTCTTTATGGAATAATGGATTCTGTCCAGCTCAGAAACTTTTCTGACCAAAAACGCAATTTCTTTCCCTAAGGTTTTTTCAATTTCTTTTAGGGTAATTTCCCTTAGAGAAGCGGGTTTCTCATCTAATACATCGTGCAATAGGGCGGCGGCAATTGTGGTTGGGTCAAGAGACATTTCATTTAAAACCGAAGCCACTCTAACAGAATGCCAAACATAATTTTCGCCGGATAATCTCCTTTTCTCCTGATAAACAGATTTAGCAAAATCAAAAGCTTTCTCAATCAAAACCGGGTCGGAACTGTTTTTAGTTAATTGTTCTATTTCAGTTGACATAAATTTAATTTAATCGTATTATATGAAGTAGTTTTACAATCAGAAAGGAGGGCTAAAATTGAAGACCAGAAAGAGCGTGTCTATTTGGTTGATTTGTGTAGACGGGGCATTAGCTGGAAAAATTCTGTTACAGCAGAGAGCTGAGACGCAGGTTAAGGACGGATTAACGCAGATTCAATCAAATTCCCATATTTGCCAACCGACCTTCAATGGTTGGATTAAGAACAACGAAGACGCGATGCAGGCCACGAAAAGGGAGGCGGTGGAAGAATTAGGTCCCGATTTCGTCAGCCATTTCCAGTTCCATTTGAGCTGGTTTGATATGTAGCATTTTTCCTGGAAACAGGAAGAAGCTGTCTGTCATAGTTTTGTGGGACTAGTATCGGAAGCCCAGTTGAAGCTCGTAAAGCTCCACTCCGGGGCAAAACCCAATTTTATCGCTGTTGACAGCAGCGATCTGCCGCGGATTAAAGCCTTAGGTCCAGGTATTGATCCTAAGGCCCAGATTGTTCTTTTCAATGATCAATTCCAATCTTTAAAAAAGTTGTTTGCCTTAAGAGCAAAGTTAGCTCATTTACGGTGAGAAATATTCTCGCCGTTTTTTGTTTTTTCCGCGCAATCTTTATTAGAACACTTAATTTTCCCGAATTTATTTTCAACGAGAAGCGAACCGCATTTTTGGCAAAATTCTCCTGTCCCTGCCTGCCGGCCAGGCAGGGGCTTATCCCAAAGAGCAAAATCGCATTTTGGGAAACGGTTACAGCCGTAAAATATTTTTCTTGATTTGGTTCTTTTTTCCACCATATCTCCTTCTTTGCATTTGGGGCATTTTATCCCTAAATTATTTTCTGGCAGAGATTCGGTATATTTGCACTCCGGGAATTTTGAACAGGCATAAAACCTGCCAAATTTACCTAATTTTTCAATTAAAGGCGCACTGCACTTAGGGCAAAACTTTCCGGTTGGCTTATCAGTAATATCTTTTTTTGAAACTTCTTCGTATTTTTCTTTTAAATTTTTAGCAAAAGGAGTATAAAAATCGTGACAAGTTTTAACAAATGTATCTTTACCTTCTGCTACCTCGTCTAACTCCTTTTCCATTCTCGCCGTGAAGTCTATATCAACTACTTCGGGGAAGTGTTCTACTAAAAGATCATTAACAACAGTTCCGATTTCTGTTGGCTTGAATCTTCTTTGTTCGTTTTTCTCAATGTAATTTCTTTCTTGGATGGTTGACAGGATGGGCGCATAAGTAGAAGGTCTGCCAATGCCATTTTCTTCAAGCGCCTTAATTAAACTGGCTTCATTGTATCTGGCCGGAGGTTCTGTAAAATGCTGTGAAGTTAAAAGTTTTAACAACTCCAAAATTTCATCTTTTTCAAGTTCGGGTAATTCGTTTTCCTGGAATTTCATAGGATAAATTTTTAAGAATCCATCAAATTTTAAAACTTGGCCACTTGCTCTGAAAGTGCATTCTTTTGCTGCAATATCGACAGAGGTGGCATCAAACAGGGCCTCTTTCATTTGGCAGGCAATAAACCTCCGCCAGATTAAGTCGTACAACTTAAATTGATTGCCATCTAATTTTGTTTTCAGTATCTCGGGATTTCTGTCGGGATATGTCGGTCTTATTGCCTCATGAGCCTCCTGAACCCTACCCTTTGCCTTATATTTTCTTAAAAACCCGGCCCAATAGTTTTTGCCATAATTTTCTTCAATAAATTTTTTAGCCGCGAACAAAGATAAATCAGAAAAATTTAAAGAATCGGTTCTGTGATAAGTAATTGCTCCAGTTTCATAAAGTTGCTGCGCCACTTGCATTGTTAGTTTTGCCGGCCAATGGAATCTTTGCCAGGCAGATTGCTGCAAAGTGCTGGTTGTAAAAGGCGGAAAGGGATTTTTCTTTGTTTCTTTCTTTTCAACACTTTCTACTATATATTCTGCATTTTTTAGGTCTTCTAAAATTTTATCTGCCTCCTCTTTATTCTTAATATCTAATTTCTCTATGACCTTGTTATCTTTTTTAATCAAGTGCGCCTCAAACTCTTTTTTTTCTTTTTCCAACGTAGCAATAACTTGCCAATATTCCTGCGCTACGAATTTTTCAATTTGTCTTTCTCTATCAACAACAAACCTTACAGCCACTGATTGCACTCTTCCGGCTGACAGGCCCTTGGCAATTTTTTTCCACAAAAAAGGAGAAAGTTTATAGCCCACGATTCTATCTAAAATTCTTCTTGCCTGCTGGGCATCAACCAAATTCATATCAATAGTTCTTGGATTTTTGAGAGCTTGGTCAATGGCTGGTTTTGTAATTTCGTGAAACACAATTCTTTTTGGGTTTTTTAATTCTAAAACTTCGCTTAAGTGCCAGGCGATTGCTTCTCCTTCTCTGTCTTCGTCCACACCCAAAATGACTTGCTCTGCTTTTTTCACTTCTTTTTTCAGTTCAGAAACAGTTTTTTTAGCTTTTGTTGAGATAACATATTTTGGCTTAAAGTCATTTTCAATATCCACACCAAATTCTCTTTTCGGTAAATCTCGAATATGTCCAAAAGAAGACAAAACCTTATAGTCTTTACCTAAAAATGTGCTTATTGTTTGCGCTTTTGTGGGACTTTCCACTACTACTAGTTTCATAATTAAGGGCTTATTATATTTTTTCAACGGCAAAAATATTACCTCCTAAGTTTTTTACTCTACCCGAAACCTCCATTAAAGCAAGAGTTTTAGAAACGAGAGAGGCTGATAATTTTGTCCCCTCAATAATTTTATCAATATAAAGGGCTCCCTCTTTTAAAACCTCTAGGATTATTTTTTCTTCATCTGTTTTTCCTTCGGCGAAACTGCCTATTATTGATAATTGGGGTAAATTCAGCTCTTTTAAAATATCGCGGGCATCTTCAATTAATTTCGCGCCCTTATTGATTAACTTATGGGGTCCTTTGGAATTTGAAGAATAAATTTGGCCCGGAACCGCAAAAACCTTCCGTTTTTCCTTAAAAGCATAATCGGCGGTAATTAAGGACCCTGATTTTTCTTTTGCCTCCACCACCAAAATTCCCATAGAAAGACCGGCAATAATCCGGTTTCGTCTCGGGAAAGAGAATTTTGAGCCGGGGGTTCCGGGCGGATATTCGGAAATTAAGCATCCGCCCGTTTCTATAATTCTTTTAGATAAATCTAAATTAGATTGGGGATAAATGCTTTTTGGATCAAGCCCTGTTCCCAAAATCGCAATAGTTCTTTTTTGTCTTTCTACGCAGGCCTGGTGGGCGAAAGTGTCAATGCCGGGAGCTAACCCGGAAACGATGGTTAGTCCCGATTCAACCAAGTCTTTGGCGACTTCCAGGGCTACCTGTTTGCCGTAAGAAGAATTTCTTCTAGTTCCTACTATTCCAAAGCATAATTCATCCGGTTTTATCTCTCCCCTAAAATAGAGAATTTTTGGAGGGTCGGAAATTTTTCTAAGGAGTTTCGGATAATTTTTATCGCTTATGGAAATTTTTCTAATGTCTGTCATTTTTAAATTGTATCATAAAAATAGTAAAAATATTGAATTTTCTCCAGTTATCAAATAAGATAGGTAATGCACATTTCAAAGTCAATAAAGCCAGTATGAAAGGAGGAGAATATGAAAAGATTTACAATCGGCAATGCGGACATATTAAAAGGGCGTCTCGAAATTAAGGTGGAAAAAGAAGAAATCATGCGTATTCTTCCTCATCGCGGGAGAATGCTTTTGTTGGACGGAGTATTAATAACTCCTGAAATAGTCAGAGGAGCGTTTCGTGTAACGCC
>Ga0210057_1007899_pt1 | contig 12735 bp, 9 predicted proteins | sample CryGeyCG2114_010_2_FD_183968 | JGI IMG/M metagenome (GOLD analysis project Ga0210057, IMG submission 183968) | Groundwater microbial communities from aquifer - Crystal Geyser CG10_big_fil_rev_8/21/14_0.10 (SPAdes) (version 2) | ecosystem: Environmental > Aquatic > Deep subsurface > Groundwater ... | reverse complement strand
GTCAAATCCGGGTAAGGTTTTTCGCTTTGTATCGAATTAAACCACATGCTCCACCGGTTGTGCGCTCCCCCGTCAATTCCTTTGAGTTTTAGCCTTGCGGCCGTACTCCCCAGGCGCTTTGCTTAACGCGTTAGCTTGCGCCATCTCGTCTTGCGACGAAACAGCTAGCAAAGAATGTTTACGGCTTGGACTACTGGGGTCTCTACGATGTGTTACTTATGCTCATAGTAGTTATGAGCAATTAACCATAAATAATAGAAATTTATGGCGCTTAGACATTTCTATCTAAGGCTGCATGTTGCCATGCAGGTCGGACTATATCTTCACCCTAAACAAAATAGTTTAGGGGTACGGCGTGTAGTCTCTACGGGGTTCATAGTTTTCAGAATAAGGTTTTCTGAAATTTTTGAACTTCCCTCGGGGTTGTCCTCATAAAATTACCATATCATAGATACGAATAAAATCCATAAGGAGGTTCTCCGATATAGCCATATTTTTCAACAATATTACTATTGAAGGGGACTAGAGTGAACTCCATCCCATTGGCTCCCCAAGCTTTCGTCCCTGAGCGTCAGTTGTGTCCTAGAAGTCTGCCTTCGCGCGCGGTGTTCCTCTCAATATCTACGGATTTCACCCCTCCACTGAGAATTCCAACTTCCTCGAACAAACTCTAGTCTGTCAGTTTTCATTGCTTTTCTGGAGTTGAGCCCCAGGCTTGAACAATGAACTTAACAGACCGCCGACGGACCCTTTACGCCCAATAAATCCGGATAACGCTCGCACCCTACGTATTACCGAAGCTTCTGGCACGTAGTTAGCTGGTGCTTTCTAGCGAGGTACTATCAGAACTTTCTCCCTCGCCACAGTGGTTTACACTCCGAAGAGCTTATTCCCACACGCGGTGTCGCTGCGTCAGGCTTTCGCCCATTGCGCAAGATTCCCGGTTGCTGCCACCCGTAGGTGTAGGTTCCGTGTCTCAGTAACCTTGTGACCGATCATGCTCTCACATCGGCTAATCGTCGTAGCCTTGGTAGGCCGTTACCCCACCAACAAGCTGATAATGCGCAGGCTCCTCCAATAGCGTCTTGCGACGTTCCCCTTGCGGGCGTATGCGGTATTACCCCGCCTTTCGGCGGGCTATTCCCCACTACTGGGTAGATTCCTACGTGTTACTCACCCGTCTGCCACTGGTCTATTGCTAGACCCGTTCGACTTGCATGCCTAAGGCACACCGCCAGCGTTTATCCTGAGCTAGGATCAAACTCTCAAATAAAGAGTTTAATTTTGTTATCAAACTTTCCGAGATGGAAAGCGAACTCTATACTTTGCAGCACAGAGCGAATTTATAATTTAAACTTCTTTGACTGCAACAAAAGCTGCAATCAAATGGTTGTAAAGGAATTAAACGGATATTGTCTGTCAAAAATAAATGAATATTCATGATGGCAATACCGCGAATTTAATTCCGCAGTGTCTTACCACCATGTTTATTTCAGATTCAATCTTATAGAACCTGTCTTGAGACAGGCTCTGACTTGTTAAAGAGCTAAGAAAGCGGCCAACGCCACCGTCCGTGCCACAGAACGAACCAAGACACAACAATCGTCTTGATGGTACTATGAATATAAGATTCTTGAAGACTAGTATCCCGTAAACGGGACTTATCTTTGAAAGGATCTGAAGTATACCATCTAAAGCAAAGATATGTCAATTGCAGAAGATCCATTTAGACTCGATAGTGATGGCTGGAGGTGCGGAAGAAGGCAGACGAGTGATTAACCAAATATATTCTGATTTTGCTGAAGTATCCCCAACTGTGATTCTGGTACACCCACCCCACGAAAAGTCATCAGTCGCGGTAGGTATTGACCCCCAATCTCACACGATCAACTACGCAATTTTTGAGTATAATTTCACCAATAAACGGGCAGAAAATGAGAAAAATGGTTAGTCAGGATTTTCTTTTTTAAAAATTTTCGGCGCATGAATCCAAAACACGGGAATACCAACGAGCAACATTGCCAGAGATTGAGCAATTTCTCTTCTGAATGTTTGTTCTGCTTGATTGTACTTTGATTGCGTATCTTGCCAAGCTTGGTACTCAGTTTCCCAACGTGCTAAAGCCTGTGTTTGTGACTCAGTCAACTGCTCAATGTCCGCTAGTTTTTGGGAGTCAGTATAGGTTGGCGGATATGGGGCGGTAAATTCTGGATATGGTCGCACACCAATTAGTTTACCCAAGCCAAGTTCAAACAGACTCACCAAAGGAATAATCAGCAAAATTAAGCCAGTGATTGAGGCAAGGACAAAATAGAGTTGAACCAAGGAAAATGCTTTCGTATTAGCTAGTATAACTGGTTGAAAGCTAAAGATCCAGTTTTAGTTGGTAATGGTACCTCCACCTAAACAAAAAGTTGCTCCTGCTTTGGTGACATAAAACACCGCCGCTTGGCCATCAGCCAAACCCTGAATTGGTTTGCGTAGATGGACCAAGACTCGAGTTCCGATAGTATTCGCCTTACATGCTAAGAGCTGACCAGTGTGACGAATCCTGACCATGAGTCTAGTCGGTTTAAGGTTATCGCCGGCAATCAAGTGAAGGTTTTCAACCGCAAATATTTGTCGATAGGTCTCAGCACCAAAGCCAACCACCAACTGATTCCCCGCCGGTTTTTTTGCGATCACATAAAATGGAGGAATGTTGTCTCGTTCTAACTCTGATCCGTTGGCAAGCTTGACCACGATTTTTTTGTTGACTTCAAAGCCGTGCCGCTGACCAATGGTGTAGAACCACAAGCCTTGATGTTTACCAATCACCCGACCCTGAGTATTCACCACTTCACCCGGATTTTCACCCAAGCGTTCTTTCAAAAAATGATGAACATTGATATCACCGATAAAACAAATCCCAACCGAATCTTTTTTGTTTGCCACATGCAGGTTATGGTGACGAGCATACTCTCGCACTTCTGACTTAGTTAGATCACTTAGTGGGAAAAGAATATGCTGAAGCTGTGACTCTTCCAATAAGTACAAAAAGTAGGTCTGATCTTTTGCCATGTCCTTCGGAATCGCTAACTGATGCTTGCCAGAAGTATCCACGACGTTTTTTGCATAGTGGCCAGTCGCCACAAAATCAAACCCCTGCTCCATCGCCCAGTCGTAAAATAAACCAAACTTGATCTCTTTGTTGCACAAGACGTCGGGATTGGGAGTGTGGCCAGTTTGATACTCAGCAAAAAAATACTCAACAACTTTGTCTTTGTAGGCTTTTCGAAAATCCAGGACTTGAAAAGGAATGTTCAAATCCAACGCAATTTTCAGAGCATCTTTTCTGTCTTCTTCTGACCGACAACCGGGTGCTCGCCAACACTCCAAAAAAACCGCCGTCACTTGATACCCCTGCTCCACTAACAACTGAGCTGCCGCTGCTGAGTCAACGCCACCACTCAGTCCGAGAGCCACCTTTTTTGCTGATAAAGAAATAGATTGATTCATAAAGCTAAGTATTAGACTTGTTGACAAGGCTATTATATCAATTGAGAAAAGTTGAAAACTTTTTTAATCCAACAAATGATTAAACTCAAATATTTCATGCATATCAGCCGCGTACTTTTTTGGATCAATCAGGTAAAAACTGGGTAACACCGGTTGAAAGTTAGGATTAAGCGTTTTGGCTTTCTCGACATCAGCCACCGCCAATTTACCTAAATACAGTGGAGACAAATTGTAGTTATTCTTATCAAGCCAGGCTGCCACTTCGAACATGCCCTCAAAGTAAGTCAGGTCTTTGGTGTAGCCACCGGGTTGAGAGGTATCCTCCATCCCCCGCTTTAGTCTCACCGCCATCCCCCAGCGTCGATTTTGATCCTGAACGTAGTTGCCTAAAAACTGAAAGACTTCGGCAAAAGAGTGCTCTTGGGCGTAGGCCACCAATAGGTAACGTAAAGCCGAACTATGGGCTAATTTGAAGGTTCTGGGTAGCAACGAGTGAAGTGAAGCCAAGCCTTCCTCGGTGATTAGATAGCTGGAAAAACCATAGGCTTTCTTCTTTTTGAACCAGGGTTGTTTTTCATAGTTAATGCGGCGCAAGGCGTGAGTGCCAATTTCGTGATAGAGCATGCCGTGTAAACTCTCTTTTCTAAACTCAGCGCTGGATTTGAGTTTAATGGTGTCAGCCGTGGTGGTGGAGCGAGAAAGATATGAAGAGGACCAACTAATTTTGTAGCGGTTCTCAAGCTTGTGTAAGCGCAAAAACAAGGTAACTTTTTCGGACACTTCTTGCTGTGAAAGAATTGGTCCAGCCAGCATTCTTAAATCTTGTTCATTTCGGCCATAGAACGCTTTTTCAACAATTTCTCTGGCCTTCTCTAATTTTTCTGGTGAAGGCTGGCCATAGCCGTCCAGGGCAAGTTTTTCTAGCGGAACTTCGTATCTAAACTGAGGATTATAAACAGGATCAGTAAAAAAACGAGTTTTTTCCTCCAAAATATTGCTAGGGGTGTAACTACTGACTTGCTTCATTCTGGTGAGGTTCCAATCAAAAACCCTTCAAGATCCCGCTTGCCCAACTCAATTTTGTGCTTGGTTTTGTTGAGTCGTTTACTGACCATCATCGCTGTCTCAAACTTTCTGGTTTTGATTTTGATGGTGATAAAAACCACCGGCAGCTTGCCTTCTAAAATTTCTAACTGCCTAAAGAGCAAATCATCTAAATCTACCAGGCCCAACTGATCGGCGTATTCTTCGCTGATAATTGATCGATCGCGTTTGGTGTCAACCAAGGCCAGCGCTGAGTGAGGGCGACTTTTTTCGTCAAAAATTTCTACCATTGGCCGAATTGGAATGATTGGTGTTCCCTCTTCGGTTCTAATTTTGTCGGCAAAACTTTCGGCAAACAAGGCCTGGGAAATTTTCACGCCATGTTTAGCGTTTCTGACTTCTAGACCCTCAACTCTATCTAGTCGTTGTTTCAAGCCAGCATGATTGGCCATTTGAATTGAGAGACCTGGAAAGCCGTTTAACTCAACAATCATTGGTCCTCGCTCTGGGTGAATAAATAAATCAGCACCCAAAAAGACAAAGCCGGCAGCGTTAGCAGCAGTAACAGCGGTTTCAAGCACTTGGCTCCACTGGGGAATCAGGACGCCGTTCACTTTCTTTTTGGAGTTGGGAAAGTGGGTAATCCGCTCCGATTTTCCGTATAAACCATAAGTGGTGACACCTGTAGCCATGTCGATGCCCAAGGCAATTGCGCCTTTATCGAGATTGGCTCGACCTTGAGATTCTTTGGTCGGAATTCTGGCCATCGCCATCACCGGCACTGAGTTAAAAATAATCACTCTAATATCAGCTGTGCCTTTATATGAATACTTGGCCAAACTTGGATGCGGGGGGATCAACTCTTCGACTATGGCTTTGTGTTCAGAGCCCCAAGTGCTAAACTCGCCGTCAAGAATATTTCTGACATGGAGGTCTAAATCGTTCTTGGTCAGGACGACATTTTCTTGATTTAACCATTCAGGTTTGTTTTCAATTTTCTTTTTGATTAACCAAACGCCTTTGCCGGCGCTGCCACTGGCCGGTTTGAGTACAAAAGGAGTGGGAATACTTTCCCACTTCACCGAGTCAAGCTCATGGAGCGCACTGAAAATGTGAAAAATGCGGGCGCAAGGGATGCCGTACTCGGTTAACAAATCTTTAGTCAGCAATTTGGAAAATCCGTACTGTCGCGCCGATGAAGGATTCATCTTGGTGTAGCGGTAGCGCGCGTTCATGCCCAAAATGTGGGAAGGTTTGACTGCCATACTCGTCGTCCATTATTCTTCTTCCTCTTCCATGATGGATCTGAAGCGGAGTCTCTCGCTAATTCTAAGTCCGGTAAACTTGCCGATGATAATATTTAAACTGGCAATGCCAAGAATTAATAATTCTGGTTCTAACAAAGCCAGCTTTTGCATCGTTTCCCACTTTAAGATCAAGCCGCCAATCGCTGACAAGACAATTGTTTCTACGGTCAAGGCAATCGCTTCGGTCTGTTTGGTTCTAGATTGAGCGTCCAAAAAGTTTTCGGCCAGTAGCACTAAAATTAAAATTGGAAAAATGTTGACCGTCATTAAGGTGACCATATTAATAGATGGCGACAAGAACATGGTGCCCAAAATACCAATTGAAATCATCCAAAGTAGCAGGGCCGTTCTGGGGAGATAAGATAATTTAAGCGGAATAATCAATTTTTTGGCCACTGAAGCTGTTAAGACAATCGCCAGGAAAATGATAATCCCTTCCATGATGCCGGTAGAAATCAGGGCAACTGATAAGACGGCTGGAATGTAGACGCCAAAGCCACGCAAGCCGATGATGTGGCGAGAGCCAGCAATCAATGAAGCCACTAGTGGAAAGAGCAAAACTAAAACGATCGTGTTAACCGGTACCCCTTTGGAGACAGCATAGCGAATAGCGTGCTGTAAAAAGTTATTCCAAGAAAGCTCTTCCGGCGGGTTGTCGTCAAGAAACGCCTCCAACTTGCTCTTTTGTTTGCCCTCTGGCTCAGTGATATCTTGATCTTTTTTCTCTTGAATTTTTTGAATTACCGCAGCTGAGGGTGAAGCCAACTCGCTAGTGGCAGTAGCGCTGGCTTCGGCGGTAGCGGTTGCTTCTTGGAGTGGCACTTCGCCAAAAAAAGTCGTAGTGGTTTGGGCGTTCACGTTTGCCGCTGTGCCAATCAGGACGAGAAAAAACAAACTAAAGCCAAAAAATAATTTCATGGTTTGTATTATACCTTAAACAAAGTTTTACAATAAGATCTTGACTAGGCCTTGAAGGAGCGAAATTATAGCCGAAACTGCCACCAGAGTGAAAAATTCGTTCAAAGGTAAACCAAAAAAAATAGTTGGCTCAATCACAAAACCTGGCACCAGGTACGTGGTCAACCAGAGCAAAATCACATTGAGAACTACAGAAAACAGGCCCAAAGTCACCACATTGACTGGTAAAAATACCAGTTTCAGAATTGGTCTGATTAACGAAAAGAGGATTGTCAAGACAATGCTGGCAACTGCTAGTGTTAGCCAGTTGGCAAAAGAAATGGTCGGAAAGAACCAGGCAAGAATCAAGAGAATGATAGCGGTGCGTAGTAACGGTCTGAGCATTACTAGTAGTATAGCGCAAGAGGATCTGAAGAATAAACATTTGCTGAGAGGTGTTTGAGTGGCTGAGAGTGATAGTAGTAAGACTGGTGTAACTTTACAAAACGACTCAATGAAGCTATGAAGCTTGGAGAAGGTGCTGAGTGTCCTGAAAAAATGACTGCTACTCCGTCATGGCTTTGAGTTTGCGGCGGGAGAACTGTTTTTTTGAAAATCGGTGGGCTTCATCCCGCATATGTTGGATTAATTGCAAACCTGGATGGCTGGCTGGCAGCTCAACCAGGTGATACTTCAGACCGGTCAAAGTTTTTGAGCCATCAAGCAGAACTGTCGCCAAATCAGGAATTACCAACCGGTCTGGCCGCTTAACGATACTCATCACTGGGTTGCGCCACTGCCAAACGCTCAGCGCAGCCCTCAGCTGACCCTTGCCACCATCGATCACCACCAGGTCTGGTCTGCCCCACTCCGGGTGGTTCTGCCGACGCAGCAGAGCTTCTTTCATCATCTGGTAATCATTGGGCGTGTTTAGGGTTTTGATGTTAAATAAGCGGTATTCAGCTTTGGCTGGTTCACCGTTAACAAAAGTCACCATTGCGACCGCGGCATGCTGACCAGAAATATTACTGACATCGTAGGTTTCGATTCGATTCAGGCTGGTCTGAGCAGAAATAGCCAAGTAGGTGTGGAGCACTCGTTTTAGGTGTAATACTCGCTCTTGATTGGTTTTTGAAGTGAGAACGGTGGACAAAACCAAGTCTGGTTTAAGATGATACTGGGGTTGGGTCACCTCGGTGACTAAATTGAACTGATCGCGCAATCTGGCTGCTTGCTCAAAGTTTTCTTGTTCAGCTGCCCGCTTCATTTGGTGTTCAATCGTGATTACGACCTCTTTTTTCTTACCCCGCAAAAATAAAATTAAGCGATTGATTTGTTCGTTATACTCGGTTTTATTCAGTTCCCCGATGCAGGCGCCAGAACACAAACCAATATGATAGTAAAAACACGGTTTTTCGGCCACTTCTCCACTGCCTCTCAAGTTACACCAGGGAAAAATATCTCTGGCAATCTGCAATACTTCCCGCAATTTATACGCACTTTGAAATGGCCCCAAGATCGTACCCTTTAGATGCTGACTGACCAACTCGCTTTTTCTGACCATGTTTACTCGAGGGTAGGTCTCATTGGTGACCTGAACGTAGATTGGACTTTTGTCATCTTTAAGCAGGATATTGAAAGCAGGTCGGTAGGTTCTGATTAACTCTGCTTCGACTAACAACGCTTCTAGCTCACTGCTCAAGACCATTGTTTTGATTGAGTTGGCCGTGGTGACCAGCTGGAGGGTGCGCTCGGGTAACTTGGCAAGATACGTGTATGAACTGATGCGTCTGCGCAACGACTTGGCTTTACCGACGTAGAGAACGTTTTCGTCTTGGTCTAAAAACCAATAAACTCCCGGTGCCAAAGATACCGACGGCACCGCCGATAACCAGGCCAATGGAGAGATTTTGCTCGGTGAGGTATTTGACGATTGGGGGTCCGCTTTGGACGCTGATTGATCCTTCATGGCTGTCTTGACTGTCTTTGACACTGAAGTTATATGATACAGCAACTTGGCTAGCTTGCCAGTTGGTTGACATCGTATCAAACGGCAACTCAATTAATTGAAAAGGCAAAATCACTGGCAGAAAAACTTGGGTTTGACCAAGCGTGAGGTTTGAATCAGCACTCTTAAAAGTTAAGGTCAGATCGTACCAGGCTTGGCCAGTGGTATTGATGATCATCAAACTATTTTTTCCTGGAATAGACAAACCAAACGTTTTGACTGGTTTGGTGGTGATGCTCAGATCTGGTTTTAACTTTGGAAAACTAGTTGCAAAGGTGACCTCAACGTCTTTAGTGTTGAGATCAGTCCCTTTGTATGAACCGGCCGGATATGGGGTGGTGCTGGACTTTCCATTGATGGCAAAGACGACGTGATTAAGGTCAAATTGAGTAAAGTAATCAACCCCACCGGTGGTTGATTCCCAAGTTGGGTCGACTGGCCGCCAAAGCTTATTTTCTGAGTCAAAGTATTCTGGCCAAGCGTGCAGCACATCGGCTTCTAGACTTAATGGGCGCAAGGCTGAGTTTTGGGTGTAAGCATAGCCAGTCAGTCGCCTGGCAGGAATCCCTTTAGCCCGGGTTAGGGTAATAAAAAGATCGGTAAACTCTTGGCAGACGGCTTGGTTTGGGTTGGCCAAAGCCCCCACCGCCCCCAGCCGATTGGTGATGACATTCTGTTTAACTTTATCGTACGAATAACTCAGGGTTTGCAGCACAAACTGATACAGGTCACCAACCGATTGTTTATTTTGAATCACTTTCTGAATGGCACTGTTGCTCGTTTCCCAGTATTTTTTTTCAGCGGTCAAACTTGAAGTTGGTTCAATCATTGGCACCAGCGAGTTAGGATCCAGCGTCACTTGGATATCAGCCTGAAGGTGAACTGTTTGAGCGGTGTTGGGAGCCAGTTGATAGGTGGCCAGCCAGTTGCCGTCTTCATCGCGTTTAATGTCAGTTGTCGGTGGATCCAGTGAGTAGTACGAAACTCGTTGAAAAGAGGTGTCGGGGGGTAAAGCGATTTGAGCCAAGTTTGGACTGCTAGTGTTATTTTCTAGGTTATATCGAAGGGTCATCGAATAAATTTGCGTATCGCCAAAAAAAGCGGAAATGGTTTGAGGATTTGTTTCGTTAAAAGTGGTGACCAACTGCTGATTTTCTAGATTAATCGAGGCTGGTTCGGGTTTAACCCGCACTGCCCGGCCAAACCGCAGCGGCGTTTTCAAAATGACGGTGTGAGATTTATACGGATTAGGACTGGTGAGGGGCGGAATCTGAGCCTCCAGCACTTGACCGGCTACGGTAACCATATTCGGAATCTCATACTGCACCTTAAATTGTCTAACCTTGCCTTGTCCCACCATTTGGTCAGGAAAACTAATGTTTACCACTGATTTTATCTGCGAATGCGTGACGTTGGGGGTAATTGTCTGATTATTGCTAGAAGCGGTGACGTGTTGAAGCTCCGGAAAGTTGGTGCTAAGGGTGTACTCTTTTAAGTAGGTAGTTGGTTGCAAATTTTTAACGCTGAAACTGTGAGTGACCTGGGTGGTGCCAGAATCAGAAACGACGTAGGTAGTTTCTAAAGTTGTTTCAAAGGAACTGTCGGTTTGGGCATAGACTATAGACAAGCTCAGGCCTAAACGTACCAGGCGTACTAAAAATGCAACCAAGACAAATTTCAAAAATCGAAATGTCATTCAACCCTCTATTGTACGGGATAAGCTTGATTTGGTGAAACTGCAAGGTGTTTTAAAAAAAATCTTATTTACTTAACTGTTTTAGCTTGAGTGATCAGCACGAATAGTAACGTAACTAAGATACGTATCTTGGAACGCTTGAAGAGTTTCAACTGTGTAGGCACCACTCTTGATTTGTTGATCAAGTTCAAAGAGCCTCCGACGAAGTAAACTCACTTTTCGAAGGTGATCTTCAAGATCAAATTGTGAATGCCCGTCTGTCTCTTTTAACATTAGAGAAACCCCCCAAGAATTCACCAAGATCCCAAAACATTCCAACAGAGAGGGTTGAGCTAATTCTATTAAACTTCTATTGCCGCGTCAACACGTACTCACTGAAATGTCTTTTCTCTTAGTAAATTTTTTTTTAATATCACTTCATCGCCTGGAATTCTTGTTTCAAAAAGTAACCCGTATGCGAGTTCTCCAGCTTAGCAATTGCTTGAGGGGTGCCGGTGGCGACTACTTCACCACCCAAGTTACCGCCCTCGGGACCCAAATCAATTACCCAATCAGCATTTTTAATAATATCCAGATTATGTTCGATTACCACCACAGTGTTGTTTTGTGACACCAACCTGCTCAAAACGTTCAGCAGTTTTTGAACATCATAGAAATGAAGGCCGGTAGTTGGTTCATCTAACAAGTAGACCACGTGTTCAAAGGATCTAGCTGCCAACTCTTTGGCTAACTTGACCCGTTGGGCTTCGCCGCCGCTGAGGGTTGGGGCGGGTTGTCCCAACTTGATGTAGCCCAAGCCCACGTCCTGCAAGGTCTCCAACTTACGAGCCAAGGTTGACTGTTTGCCAAAAAACTCGGTTGCTTCTTGAACTGACATTGCCAGTACTTCCGCAATATTTTTGCCTTTGTACAGCACCTCTAGCGTTTCTTGGTTGTAGCGTTTGCCATGACAAACATCACAAGTGACATACACGTCTGGCAAAAATTGCATCTCAATTTTGATTTGCCCGTCCCCTTGGCAAGCTTCACAGCGACCGCCCTTGACGTTAAAACTAAATCGACCGGATTTATACCCTCGAATGCGCGAGTCTTGCGTTTCGGCAAACAGACTCCTGATGTAATCAAAAACTTTGGTGTAGGTGGCCGGGTTGGAGCGCGGGGTTTTGCCAATCGGACTTTGGTCAATCAAGGTCACCCGCTTGACTTCTTCCGGAATCATCATCCGCTCAATTTCGCCACGCATACTATCCACTTTTTTACCCAGCTGGTAGGCCAAATGGTTGTATAGGGTGTCGTGTAGCAGCGTCGATTTACCCGAGCCAGAAATGCCGGTAATACAAATCAGTTTATTGAGTGGAAAATCAACGTCAATGTGTTTGAGGTTGTTGTGATGGGCGCCAGAAATTTTGATTGCCGCTGGCCCAGTTAATTTGTCTTCTGAGACTAGTGTCGGTTCTTTAATCAGGGCTTTTCGTTTGACATCTTTTTTTCTAGACAAGTACTTGCCGGTTAACGATATGGGGTTGGCAATCAGCTCAGCTGGAGTGCCTTGTGCCACTATTTCTCCGCCTTCAGATCCGGCTTTGGGACCAAAGTCCACAATGTAATCGGCGGCTAACATCACGTCGCGGTCGTGTTCAACCACGACGACGGTGTTGCCTTTTTCTTGCAGGTTTTTAAGGGTATCGATCAAGCGATGATTGTCCCGTTGATGAAGACCAATGGTTGGCTCGTCCAGGATGTACAAGACGCCGGTCAAACCAGTGCCAATTTGTGAAGCCAGCCTGATCCGTTGGGCCTCACCACCGGCTAGGGTTGAGGCTTCTCGGTGGAGAGTAAGATAGTTCAAGCCAACCGAGGTCAGAAAATCCAATCGACTAACAATTTCTTTTAAGATTGAAGCAGCAATTTGTTGATTTTTGTCAGAAATGGCCGGATTAGTTGACAGGCTTTGCGCCCACTGACTGGCTTCTAAAATTGGCAGCTGAGTGATTTGTGCAATATTTTTACCTTGAATTTTGACGCTCAGGGCCTCGTCTTTGAGCCGCGTGCCTTGGCATAAACTGCAAACTTGCCGATTCATGTACTGTTCAATGTCGCGCTGGACAAACTCGGAGTCAGTTTCACCGTAGCGTCGTTCAAGATTAGAAATAAAGCCTTCAAATTTTTCTTCAATCATCGTGGCGCGGCCAAACCGATTATCGCCATAAACCTGGTAGACCTTGTCTGAACCGTAAAGCAAGGTGTGCTGCACAGACTCGCTCATCTCGCTAAAAACGGTTTTG
>Ga0210057_1007898_pt1 | contig 12736 bp, 14 predicted proteins | sample CryGeyCG2114_010_2_FD_183968 | JGI IMG/M metagenome (GOLD analysis project Ga0210057, IMG submission 183968) | Groundwater microbial communities from aquifer - Crystal Geyser CG10_big_fil_rev_8/21/14_0.10 (SPAdes) (version 2) | ecosystem: Environmental > Aquatic > Deep subsurface > Groundwater ... | reverse complement strand
TTTCAGTTTCGAAAGTTTTTCAACTTTTGAAGGGTGGCTCTTCAAGATTGTTTTTTCAATTTCATGAAAAGGCAAGACTTAGATATCCAAGGGGACATTTATGGGGAAGAGGTAAATTTGCTTCTTCGGTTGGATTTGTTCAACTTGATGTGATTAGAAATTATGTGAAGAACCAAAGTGAACATCACTCAACTTATGGAAACTCCACACTTTAGTGTGGAGAGGAGGTCATGATAATCTTCAATTTTTTCGAGATTAAAACATTCAACAATCAATTCGGCTTTTGTTTTTTTTAGAAAGTTAGAAGCTCCTTCTAAGACATTTTTTTCACGTCCTTTAACATCAATTAAAATAAGTTTAATTTCTTTTGGATTAATTTTTTCCTTTTTTAAGAATTTGTCTAGAACAATTGATTTTGTTTTAATTGTTCCTTTTTTTGAAATTTTTGTTGCTCCAGTATTAAGTTCAGGTATTTCTAAGAATAATTTTCTTTCTTTACTTGAAACCGCAAAATTAATTGCATTAACATTTTTTATTTTATTTAATTTTAAATTTTTTATTAATGAGAAATAATTTTTTGGATTTGCTTCAAATGCAAGAACTTTTTTGAATTTTCTTGACCCCCAAAACAGTAAATCTTCCAATATGTGAATCTATATCCAAAAAATTATTTCCAGATTTTTTTAACAAGTATTCTGTTGTTTCAGGTTCATAATATTTAGAGTAAAATAAAAAATTGAGAGTTTTATTCCGGGAATAAAAGTTAAATTTATTCAATTTTGAAAATGAAGAGGGAATTTTTTTCTTTAAAAGTTTTTCATCTCTTCTTAATATTTTATACCATGTTCTCAATAAGATATATTTGAAGAGTTTTATTTTTTTATTTGATCTTAAAACAGAATCTATGTCTCTTAATCGATGTTCAAACATTTCTTTAAAGTTCATACTTCTCTAAAAAAGAATATTATTTATAAAGATTGTTTAAATTGTTAAAGTATGTCTGAAAAAAAGATAAAAGTTTACCTTCAAGATCCTTGGAGGTTTCCAGATAGTCCGTATTATAAATATCTTATTGATAGTCCTCCAGATGGAATCTCGTATCTGAATGCAACAAATCAAAAAGGGGTTTTGGCAAACAAAAGGTTTTTTTGGTTTTCAAATTTTTTAAAAAGAAATATAAGGAGATTTGCAGATTTTTTTGGGTTTTCTTTTCCTAATGTTCACATAAGCCCCGATGGCGACTATGACATTATTCACTGTGCGCATTGCCTTTCAAAAAATGAAAATAAACCATGGGTAGCGGATATAGAAGGCGTTTGGCAAATGTATCTTGGAAAAAAGAAAAACATTCCTAAAGAGAATTTGAGAAAAATTCTTCTTAGTAAAAATTGCAAAAAGATTTTACCATGGACTGAATCAGTTAAAGTTGAACTCGAAAAACTTTTTCCTGAAATAAAAAATAAAATTGAAGTAGTTTATCCCGCAATTCCAGAAAAGAAATTTGTAAAAAAGAAAAAAAATAATATCAACCTTATTTTCTCAGGTAGATACTTTTACTGGAAGGGGGGACTTGATGCACTTGAGTCAATTGATTTTTTGACAAAGAAGTACAAAAATGTTTATGGAGTAATTAATTCAGAAGTTCCCGAAAAAATAAAAAATAAATATCTTCAAAACAAGAAAATAAATTTTTATGGGTTAATCCCACAAGAAAAATTGTTTGAATTGTATCGTGATTCTAACATTTTTATTTATCCAGGGTATTCAGACAGCTTCGGATTTGGATATCTTGAAGCGATGAGTTTCGGACTTCCTACAGTGACTGTTGATGGGTTTGCAAGGAAAGAGATAATAGAAGAAGGAAAAATCGGGTTTGTTTTAAGAAGGTCAAAAGATTTGAATCCAATGAAAGTTAATCCCTCCATTGTCAATGAAATTATAGGGAAAGCTTCAATTCTAATTGAAAATAAAGCTATTTTTAGAAAGATGTCAAAAGAGTGCCTAAAAGTTATTAAAGGGGGAAAATTTTCTTTAAAAGTCAGAAACGAAAAATTAAAAAAAATTTATAAATTTACCAAATGATTGGAGAGATAAAATATTGTAGAAGTTGTGGTTCTAAAAATTTAAGCCCAATAATTAGTCTGGGGAATCAGTATATTACAAATTTTGTAGAAAAAGATAATGAAAGACAATTTAAATGTCCCTTAGATTTAATTATTTGTGAAAATTGTAAATTGGTCCAACTTAAACATAATGCCCCCCCAGAATCCATGTGGAATGAACAATATTGGTACAAATCTGGAATTAGTTCAACAATAAAAGAAGATCTAAAAGATATTGTGAACAATTCTGAGAAAATTGCAAATCCAAAAGAAGAAGAAATTGTGATAGATATTGGATGTAATGATGGAACTTTATTAAGTTTTTATAAAAATGAAAATTTAAAAAAAGTAGGTTTTGAACCATCTAAAAATGTTGCAAAAGATGCAAGAGAGAAAGGTTTTCATGTAATAAACAATTTTTTTAATTATGAAGATTATAAAAAAGACTTTGGAGATAAAAAAGCAAAGATAATAACTGCAATTTCTATGTTTTATGATTTGGAAGATCCAAATAAATTTATGGAAGACATTGTTTCTTGTTTAGATAAAGATGGATTATTCATAATTCAACAAAATTATCTTCTAACGATGTTAATAAATAATGCATTTGATAATATTTGTCATGAACATAGAGAATATTATTCTCTTTTTTCATTGAATCATCTTTTGGAAAAATACAATTTGGAAGTGTTTGATATAGTTCAAAATGGAATAAATGGGGGGAGTATACGAACTTATATTCGTTTTAAAGGGAGTGATAAGATTAATGAGCCAGAAGGAAGTAAAGAAAGATTAGAAGGAATCAAAAAGAAAGAAAAAGAAATGCAACTAGATACTCTCAAACCCTATTTGGAATTCGCTTCAAGAATAAACAAAATTAAAGAAAATTTATTAAATTTTATTAAAAAAGAAAAGGAGAATGGAAGAAAAATTTGTGTTTATGGAGCTTCAACTAGGGGGAATGTGATTTTACAATATTTTAATTTAGATGAAAATTTGATTTTTTGTGCCGCAGATAAAAATCCAGACAAATGGGATAAAAAAACAGTTGGAAGTTTAATTCCGATTGTGTCTCCAAAAGAATTAAGAAAAATAGATCCAGATTACCTTCTTGTAATGGTTTGGCATTTTTTTGAAGAAATAAAAAATCAAGAAAAAGAATATTTTGAAAAGGGTGGAAAATTTATTGTTCCTCTTCCAAATTTTAAAGTTGTTCAGAAGTAATTTGTTTTTTGATAATTTTTGATGCTTCTTCAAAAGGAGTAGTTTTTATTCCAAAAGAATTTAGTTTTGAAATGTTAAATGTCGGTTTTTCAGGTATTCGAAGCTCTTCTTTAATTTTATCTCCCCCAATTTTTATCTCCTCTCTAATTATTTTTCCTAAAGATAGAATAAATTTTTTCATCTTTAATCTATCAGGTCCTGCAACATGAAAAATTCCACTTTCTTCTTTCTTAACCAAATCAATTATTATGCTTGGAAGGTCATCTACAAATAAAGGTTGTCTAATTTGATTTGGTTGTTCTAAGGTTATATCTTTATTTAATAAAACTTTTTGAAAAATTCCATTTTGTTTTTTAAACCCATTAAACCCATACATAATGTCTACTCTTAGAACAATTCCCTTTTTTAATTTTAAAATTTCTTTTTCTGCAAGAACTTTTGTTTTTCCGTATTCATTTAGAGGAGAGGGTTTATCTTCTTCAGAGTAATTTCCTTTTTTCCCATCAAAGACATATGAAGAAGAAATAAAAATCAAAGGGATATTAATTTTTTTAGATGCTTGGGAAATATTTTTTGCAGTTTTATAATTTAGCAATATAGCCTTATTTGGATATTTTTCACACTCTAAGGAACTAGTTAATCCAATGGTGTCAATTATCAAATCAGGTCTTTCTTTTTCTAAAAAAGAAGAGACTTGTTCAAAATTAGTAGCATCAATTTTAAATTCCGAAGATTCATTGTTATCAATTCCTAAAATTTGGTGTCCACTTTTTAAAAAAACATTCTTTAGCTTTGTTCCTAAAAAACCCAAGGAACCAAAAATTGCGATTTTCATAATTTTTCATATAACCTTTTATATTTTTTAGAGAAAGGAGTTAATCCAAAAATTTTTTTATATCTTTTACACTCTTTAATCATTCTCTTAAGATTCTTGGGTTTCATAGACTCTTTTATCACTTTAGGATAATCTGACTCTTTTTTTGTAATCTTTAAACATCCAAATTTTTTTGAAATTTCATTAAAAAATTTAATGTTACTAGCAACAACAGGGGTTTCTGTAGCCATTGCATGGGCAAATATTCCGCTTCCAATACCTCCACGATAAGGAAGAAGAACCAAGTCCGCCGCACAAAAATAATTCCACCATTCTTGTTTTTTGTCATCCATCTTAAATATATCAAACCTTACAATTTTATCGAGATTTTCTTCTTTGACATAATCCTGGTTTTCTTTTAAGTAACTTTTAACCCGAGATGAATTCCTATCATTAACTGAGAAAGGTGATCCAACGACAAGAATTGTGGGTCCAATATTTTTTGTCTGTTTTATTATTATATCTTGTCCATGATCAGGCACTATTTCCCCCATAAAAAGATAAACCGGACCAGATAAATTCAATTCCCTCTTTGCTTTGTTCTTTGGAGTTATTTTAACATTTTCAATAATTGCCTGTGGAAATACAAGGATATCTTTCTTATTGAAACCATACTCCTTACAAAGTATTTCTTTGAAAAAGTTAGCATGGACAACTGTTTTGCTTGAAATCCATTTTATCATTCTGTTTTGAGTGAAATAAAGGATTTTTCTTAGAATTGTTTTTAGTTTATTTCCATTAAAATTTTCTTTCATTGAAAGTGCAGTGTGCATAGTTGTTACAACTTTAATTTTGGAAAAAAATAAAATAAAATATAAAATGAAAAAAGGAATTCCATACCATCCAAGAAGATTATATTCGTGTTGGATGTGAATTACATCAAACTTCTTTATTTTCCAAATTTTTTTTATTATGGACCAAGGTTTTCCCGCAAAATATGTAACGTCTTCAATAGGGATTCCTGTTTTCCTCATATTTTCAGTTAATGTGCAAGAGTATCCTGAAATAGCCTTTTCTGAATTTCTATCTGGAAACATCATCCCAACTTTCATTTATTTTTCCAATACTCTATTGTTTTTTCTAATCCTTCATCAATTGAGACTGATTGGTTCCACCCCAAAATTTTTTGCGCTTTAGATGAATCTAATATTAAATAGGGTTGGTCTGAAGAAAGGGGCCTATAAGGATATCCTGGAGGATACTCTCCAAAATGGATTTTTTCTTTAGGAAAATTAATTAATTCTGCAATTTTTAAGGTCCATTCCTTATTTGTATATCCTTTTCCTCCAGCAATATTAAAAACATCTCCTTTGGCTTCAGGAGTTTTCATTGCAAGAAGATAAGAATTAACATGATCATCAACATACATATAATCTCTTACTGAATCAGGAGCACCGATATAAATCTCATTTCCTTTTAACATTTCTGTAATAAGATATTCAGTAAAAAATCCCGGATCATATTTTCGTCCAAAAGTATTTGAATTTCTTAGAATAACTCCATTGAAATTGTAGACTCTAAAAAGCATTCTCATATAAATATCCATTGAAGCTTTTGCAACCGCATAGGGACTAGAAGGTTCAAGTCTCATATCTTCTTTAAACGGTTTTTCATCTTGAATTCCATAAACTTCTGCAGTTGAGGCAACAATTAATCTTACTTTTTCAGGTCCATACAATTCTAAAATAGATTCCGCAATGTTAACCGTTCCCATATAATTTGAGAACTGAAATTCAAAAGGATGTTCAAAACTAAGTCTAACAGGGGAAAGTGCTCCAAGGTGCATGACTACCTCGGGATTGACTTTTTTTATTGAATTTTTCACAGAAAAATAATCTTTAAGGTCACAAGTAACTATTTTTATTTTTTCATTAATATCTTCCAAAGATTCAAAATTTCTTCCAATAACATGCCTTGCAAGTCCGTAAACTTCATGTCCTTCTTCAAGAAGTTTATGAGCCAATTCGGCTCCTATAAACCCCGTTATTCCTGTTATTAATACTTTCATAGATTTTGAAAAGTCAGAATATTTATAAATATGTCGTCTTTGAAAAATATATGATCTTAAAAACTGCGATAGTCCTTGCAGGAGGAAAAGGAACTCGCTTAGAGGAAAAAACTTTGGAACTTCCAAAACCCTTAATTCCTGTTGGAAGAAAGCCTCTTTTGGAGATAATTTTAGATTGGCTTAAAAAAAATGGTGTTGAAAAAGTAATTATAGGGGTTGCATATAAAAAAGAGAAAATAAAAGAGTATTTTGGAGATGGTTCAAGGTTTGGTTTAAAGATTATTTATACAGAACATGATGAAAATGACGGAACTGAAGATGCTTTCAAAACCGCAATTGAAAAGTCAAAAATAGAAGATGAAAATTTCTATGCAATGAATGGAGACCAAATAACAGATTTGCAACTTGAAGGTTTAACAAATTTTCATTTGCAAAAAAATTCAGTTGCGACAATTGTCTCAATAAAACTTAAAACAAATTATGGAATAATCAAAACGGATCATGAAGGCAAAATTGTGGAATTTCAGGAAAAGCATGAAGTTCCGGGTGTTTTAATGAATTCTGGAATTTATGTGTTTAATAAAAAAATAAAAGAGTTCCTTTCAGGAGGAAATATAGAAGAGAATGCTTTTAGAAAATTAATAAAAAACAAAGCCATATCAAGTTTTTATTATGATGGCATGTGGTTCACAGTTAATGATAAAAAACAACTGAAGAAAGCAGAAGAATTAATGAGTAAATTTGATTCTCTTGAGAATTAATATGAAAAAAATTAATATGAAAATTTTGATTGTTCTTTTGAGATGGAATGGGGGAGTTGGTACTGTCGTCAAATCTATCAAATCTGAATTAGAAAAAAGAGGACATGAAGTAATCTGCATTTCAAGAGAAGAAGATTTGAAATGTTTTTCTTCAGTAAAAAATTTATTTTGGTTAAGAAAAAAATATAAATCAGTAATAAAAAAAGAAAACCCTGATATAATTTATACTCAAGATTGGTCAATGGCCTTACCTTTAATTTTTCCATTTAGAGTTTTTCAGAAAAAACATTTTTGTTGTTTTCATGGGAATCAAATCGGAAAGGCAAAAATAATTCAATTTTTTGTTGGAAAAACTTTGGGTAAGAGATTAATTGTTGTTGGAGATTCTCTTAAAGAAAGATTTACAAAATCTAATCTAGTTTATAATGGGGTTGATTTGGAGATGTTTAAGCCATTAGGTAAAAAAAGAAGTTGTTTAGGATGGATAAATAAAGAAACAGAGATTCAAGAAGAAGAAGAAGTGATTAGTTTGGCTAAAAAAATGAAACTAAAACCACTTATCGCTAAAAATTTTTCAATATCTTTTGATAAAATGAGTGAAAATTTTTATAATAGATGTAAAATTTTTATTTCACTCCCTCCAAGAGAAGCGGGATTTAATTTATGTTGGGTAGAGGCAATGGCTTCAGGTGTTCCAATAATAATAGGAAATAAAGAGGGAATTGGTTGTAAATTAAATATCAATAAATTTGAAAATAAAGAAGAACTATTTAAAAAAATAAAATCTTTAAAGCCCAAAGATTATAGAAAGGAAATAGAAAAGAGTGATTTAACCTGGAAAAGTCATGTAAATAAACTTTTGGAAATTTGGGAAGAAAAATGGAAAAAAAAATTCACTGGATAATTTCAATTATTAGAAGTGGGTATTCATTATTGGATAAGGGCTCTCTATTAATCTATTTTATCTTTTGGCCTTTAAGGAGAATCCTCTTTAAAAATATGGGTCTTATAAAAAATGTTCTTGTAAAAAATGAAGGGGGAATCTTTTTTTGTGGAAAGAAGTTTTCAGCAGTTAGTTGTGTAAATCCTTTATTTGAAAAAGACTTAGAAAAAGTTTTCAAGAGTATTAAAAAAGGAAATTTTATAGATATAGGAGCAAATATTGGAAAGTATACTATCCTCATGGGGAATCTTTTGAAAGATTATAAAATTCTTGCAATAGAACCAGAAATCCAAAATTTTAAATTTCTAAAGAAGAGCATATCTTTAAACAGATTAATGAATGTTATCACTTTTAATCTTGCTTGTTCTTCAAAAAAGGAGAAAAAAAAGTTTTTTATCGAGGAAAACGGGATAGGGATGCATTCTTTCTACAGAACAAAATTAAAAAGTAAATTATTTGTAGAAGTGGATACGGAGACATTAGATAATTTGGTTTTTAAATCCTTAAATAAAAAAGAAGTTAAAGAAATTTCCTTAATAAAAATAGATGTTGAAGGGGCGGAATCAGAGGTTTTAGAAGGGGCAAAAAAAGTTTTAAGATCAGCAAGTCCAATCCTCCTTGTAGAAATTTGGAATAAAGAATCTCTCAAAAAAGTAAGAAAAATATTATTCCCTCTAAGATTTTCAGAAAGGAGGATGGACGAAGAAAATTATTTATATTTTAAACCAAACAATTTGTCAAAGATTATCTAATGAGAATCCTTATAATAAATAAACTTCTAGCAAAAGTTTTTGGAGGAACTGAAAAGCACATAAAAGAGATTATCATTCATTTATCTAATCAAGGACACGAAATCACAATTCTAACTGAAAAGGGAAATTCAAAAAATTTAGAAGAAATAAAATCTCTTAAAAATATTAGAATTGTTTTTTTACCTAGCACAGAAGTCACCTTTAAGAGTTATAAAAATTTTAAACATACAGAATTTTATGAAAAAATAAAAGGAAGCCCCTACTTGTGGAAAATATTTATCTTATTAAAAAAAATAATCTCCTTTAAAAAAAATTTTAAATGGATTTTAAATTCTATAGGTTGGGTTTATCATAATAAAAAGAAATTTGATGTGATTTCAGTTCATTTTTATTACGAATTTGAAATTGCAAAATTTATCAAAAAATTTTTCAAGATACCTTATGTTGCAGTTTTAGAAGGCTATTCTTATCTTGAGGCAGACTCTATAAAAAAATCAAAATTTGTCATGACAATTTCTAAATTTATTAAAGATGAATGTGAAAAAATTCATAACTTTAGTCCAAAATTAATTCCAATAGGTATTGATTCAATAAATTTTAAAAAGTTCAAAAAATCCAAGGTTTCTCAAATAAAAAGAGATTATTCTTCAAATGGAGAAAAAATCATCTTAAATGTTGCAAGGCTTGTAGAAGGTAAAGGGGTGAGAAATATGATTGAAGCTGCGGGAATAATTTTAAATAAAAGAAGGGATGTAAATTTTATTGTTTGTGGAGACGGGTTAGAAAGAAAAAATTTTGAAGAACTGATAAAACAATTAGGGATAGAAAGAAATTTTCATCTTGTTAAAGTTTTTGGAAAAGATCTAATTGATTATTATAATTCAGCAGATCTCTTTGTTCACACACCGGATTTATCAAATCATTTTGGAATAGTTTATCTTGAAGCAATGTCTGCAGGTTTACCGATTATAGCTACAAACTATGAGGCAACTCCATCAACAGTGGGCAATGCAGCGTTATTGGTCCCAATAGAAAGCCCCTTAGAATTATCTAAAGCTATCTCAAAGTTAATTGATAATCCTAGATTATGTAAAAGATTGTCCTATAATGGATTGAAGAGGGTTAAAGAAAAATTTAATTGGGATAAAATCACCCCAGAGTTAGAAAGATTTTATAAAATGGCAAGCAATTTATCTGGATAGGTTCCGTTTCAAGCCTCACAACCCAATCTGATAGGCTCCACGGTCAATTATTGTTGCAATAAAAACATTAAAAAAATTTCATCCTAAAATTCTTTTTGAAGCTTGGAATGAAGAATATTTGAATAAATCTTTAAAAGTTTTGAAACCTCTAGGATATAAGGTCAAAAAAATTGCTGAAGAAAATTATCTTGCGGAATAATTTCACCCTCTCTTCCTAAAAACAATAAAACCTCCAAGATAAACAAGGTTACTGATTAATGTTGCAAGGCAAGCTCCTAAAACAGCCTCGAATTGCCCAATTGTAAGGCCATATGATATAAATGAATAATTAAGAATTATATTAATGAGAGTTGTGAAGATAAGGAGTTTAGCAATAATCTTAGTTTTTTTTACCGATATAAAGTATGAACTATAAATTCCTACAACTGGGATAACAAAAATTAAAATGCTTAGTATTTTTATGACTATTGCTGAAGTCATATATTCATTCCCATAAGAAATAAAGACAATTGTTGGTGCAAGGAAAAACACAAGGATTGCAGAAACAATTGATATTAATCCTGTGAAGTTCCTTCCTTTTTTGAAAAGCCTTTCAAGTGGGTCTCCTTTAAGTTTCGAAAAAAGAGGAAAAAGAGATATTGCAGAGAAACCAATTATTGCAGCGACTGAACCAACAATACTCAAACCGACACTATAAAACGAAATGAACTCTGAATCCACAAAGTGCCCAAGCATAATTGTGTCAATATAACCAAAGAAAATTCCCGAAAGAGCAATTGCGGTAAGGGGGATTAAGAATTTTTTCAAACTTTTAGTTTCTTTTTTATTAAGATTCTTTGAAGATGCGTCTAAGAAACTAATTTTCTTTTTTGAGACTAAAATCAAATAAGTTGCACCAATTAAGTAAGATAAAGAAAGTCCAAGAACCACAAAAAATATTATTAAATTGGAGTTTAAGCTTGCGTTCAAAATAAAGAAGATTATTAATAGGATAATTATTATCCTTGAAATTTGAAAGATTATCTCTTTTTTTGCAGGTTCTCTGAAAGAGTTGTTTGCCTTAAACAATTGCTCAAAGAAACTGCTAATTCCCATGAAAGGGATATATAGTCCTCCAGCAAGGAGTGCTAAAAAGATTGGTTTATTGTAATAATAATTTGCAACAAAGTAACTTGATGCAATTAAAATAAGAGAAACAATTGTAAGAAGAAAAACTTTCCATTTCAATAATTTTTTTGCATAACTTTTTGCTTGTCTTTCATCTTTTTTTGCAAGCATCTTTGGTATAAAAGTAATTATTGCTGAACTTACTCCCAAATCGGAAAATGCAGCAAAGAGAATAATTGTTGCAAGAGCTAAACTGTAAAGTCCGAAAAGTTCAGGCATTAAAAGTCTAGCAACAATTATTGTAAAAATTAATGAACCAACTTTCATAACAAGATTAGTAATCAATTGATAACTTGAATTTTTTATCGCCTGACCGGTGTCCCCTGAAAAATTCCTTTTCTTAAGTCTATTAAACAATCCCTTCAAGTCATTTTCTTCACCACTAAAAAAACTTCCAATCATTCTTTTTCAATGTTTTTACAATTTAAAAAACTCTTTATTTATTGGGCAATACGTTTTTGTACTATATGTTACAAATTTGTAACATAAAAAAGAATTGTAAAATTAAGGTGACCTATGTCAACTTTAGCTTACAAAATCTATCCCTAAAAATGAAATATTTATAAACTTTAATTTACATATGTAAACTAAGATGGATATCTACAAACAAAAATATACTGGGTTACAACAAGAAATATTGGGGCTATTATTTGCAAATATTGGAAAAGAGTTAAACAAAAGAGAAATATCTTTAAAATTAGAAGTTTCTCCAACTGCAGTTAGTAATTCACTCAAAACTTTAGAAAAAGAAGAGCTCATAAATGTTAGTCTAAATAAAAGATCAAAAACTTTTGAAATAAGTTTAAATATTAATAATCAAAAAGTGTTCTATTTAAAGAAGGTAGAAAATTTAAGACAAATTTATGAAAGTGGATTAAAAGAATTTTTAGAAGAAAAATTTCCTGGAAAGACAATAGTTCTTTTTGGTTCATTTTCTCGCGGAGAAGATTATCCGGATTCGGATATCGATATTGCTATTTTAGAACAAGATGAAAAAGAGATAAATTTAAAAAAATTTGAGGAAATCCTTGGAAAAAAAATAAATATTCAATTTTATTTAAAAATTGAAGGAATACATAAAAATTTGAGGGAAAATCTCTTTAATGGGATTGTTTTGACAGGAGGATTCAGACTGTGAATTTACCTTTTGATTTTAATTATTATTTAAAAAAAGGAATTGTGAAAAAGGTTAGTCCAGACATTTCCCGTGCAAGTTTTTTGTTAGAAGAATCTAAAAAATCATTTGAAGGCTTAAAGAAGAGAATAAACAAAATGGGTATTGACGAATTTAGCTCAAATTCAATAGTTAAAGATATTCATGATACAATTATCCAATCAATACACTCAAAAATGTTAACTAGAGGATTTTCGGCTTCAGGAAATTATTCTCATGAGGCGGAAGTAGCCTATATGAAAGAATTAGGTTTTTCAGAAAGTGAAATTTTTTTCATGAACAAATTAAGAATTTCTAGAAATGGAATAAATTATTATGGCAAAATTTTTGAAAAAGAATATGCAAATGAATGTTATGATTTTTTATTATCAATTTCAAAAAAATTAATTTATAACTTGATTCAAAAAAATAACGCAAATCCACAAATGATTATTGTAATTTGAAATAAATTAATTAACATTGGAACTTCCCATTCGTAGGCTTTATGAGAAGGTTTTATTTTCTTTAAAATCCAAATAGCGACGTGTTC
>Ga0210057_1007896_pt1 | contig 12737 bp, 8 predicted proteins | sample CryGeyCG2114_010_2_FD_183968 | JGI IMG/M metagenome (GOLD analysis project Ga0210057, IMG submission 183968) | Groundwater microbial communities from aquifer - Crystal Geyser CG10_big_fil_rev_8/21/14_0.10 (SPAdes) (version 2) | ecosystem: Environmental > Aquatic > Deep subsurface > Groundwater ... | reverse complement strand
TACATTTCCTCGTTTTAAAAACGACACACAGTCACCATTTGTCCTTGAACAGGCTGTGGCTTGGAAGAAAGCTCGCCCTACAGATAGCGTCTATGTACTTGCGCCGCACGATAGAGGCGCGAAAACGAGGGAAGAAATAGATGATGTTATCGTTCATAGGTTTCGCTATATGTTTCCTGCATTTTTTGAAAAACTTGCCTACCCGGCACTTCTGCCAAATATTCGTGCGAATTTTTTACTTATAGCGCTTGTTCCTTTTTATATGGTCGCACAAATAGTTTCTATCTTATATTTGTTGCGTACTGAAAGCATAGATACTCTTTACGCGCATTGGTTTGTACCGCAGGGAATTAGTGCCTATGGCGCGCTATTAGTGTATAAAATGTACAGCTCGTTCCATATCCGACTAATACTACACAACCATTCATCTGATGTCGCTTTACTAAAAAAAATACCGATACTTGGTTCGATGATACTGCGTACCCTAATGCGCCGCGCGGATATAGTTTTTTGTGTTAATACAAAACTTACCAAAGAAATTAATACTATCGCGTTGCATATGAAAGCAAAAAAGCCTGTGGTATACACCATGCCGATGGGTGTTTCGATTAATGTGCCAATAGGTAGTTCTATTCGTTATGATTTTGCGTTTATTGGCCGATTTGTTGCTAAAAAAGGGCTCGATTATTTTCTCGATACACTTCTTAACTTGAATAGCCACGGCATATTTCCAACAGTCGCCATCGCTGGAGGGCCTCAGAATGAACACTATGCTCGCCGCGTTGCTCAGATAAAAAATGCGCAATACGTGGGTTTTATTCAATCACGCGAAAAAGAAGCTCTACTTGGCAAGACTCGATATGTGGTAATCCCCTCTTTGGTAGCTAAAGGCGACTTCGAGGGTTTACCGGTGGTATTATTAGAAGCGCTTGTTGCCGGAAGGGGCGTAGTAGCAAGCAGAGATACAAATATAGCATTACTCCCAGAATGGAATACAATAAAAAAACAAGTGCAGTTAATAAAAGATCCCGCAAATGTTGATGAGTTTGCTACAATACTGCGTGGTTGTTTGCATACAATAACTGATAAGTACACAACATTGACACGGTATAGATGGGATCAGTTGATCAAAGAATACATTGAAATAATACATTATTAAAAGAGATAAAAAATTTAAACGTATGAAACGATACTATGCATTTATGAATTCTACTGAGGGGCAGAAACTGAACGTCGCGGTACTGTTAACTTCCCACTGGAAAGAGTACATTCGCTATTTTGATAGAGAGTATTGGTTTGCTAAAAAAAAGGAAAACAGTAAGCCGCTTATTGTTTGTGCTATTGTTGATTCTTTAGGAACGGCAAAACAGAAAGATACACTCTGTGTCTATAGAAGGGTTCATTTCAAAAAACTGTTTTGGTTTGAATACGTTGTCGATTTTGGGGCATATACGCAATCAAATGGGAAAGAGCCAGTACGTTTGTACATCAAACGTCATTTCTTGAGTTCTTTCTATATGAATGCGGTGGGCCCTTTTATACAGACGAATGTACTTGAGCCACTGCTCTATATTTGTATGGTTTTTTCAAAGAAATACTTATTACACGCTTCTTCGATAAGCAAAAAAGGTATTGTAACGGCCTATGCGGGTCATGGAGGTGCAGGAAAAACAACATCTGCGCTCAACGCATGCATACATGAAGGATATGAGTTTATGGGTGATGATCTTGCTTTTATTGATGTTTCTGAACGAACACTTTCATGGTTTCCGCGACCTCTTCACTTATTTTGGTACAACGTATTCAAAATTCCTCGTCCACGAACTGGTGCTTCAAAGTTAGTTTTTATGCGCATCTTGTGCATTATCGCAATCAAGAATTGCATCCGACTTATACTGAGTACACTGACTCGTGACCCATTATTAATATCAACGCGTATTGATATTCGCGAACTCTATCCCCAACTCCCTATGGCGAGTATTGCAAAACTTGGTACAATCAAAACCATTGGGTTAAATGTAGATAATATTGTAGAATCAGTACGTGATGCGTCTGATTTGCGAAAAGATGCGATTGTTATGATGAGTACGTTGCCAAGGACGTTTCAGACACGGTTTCAAAAGAAGGAATTAGAGGTATTAAAAGCATTACAAATTTATTTTGAATAGTATGGGTAAGTCGGCTTTGATTACAGGAATCATGGGTCAAGATGGGCCTTATTTAGCGAAATTTTTACTTGGAAAGGGGTATAAGGTATATGGAATGACTCGCAGGTATTCAAGACCAGATTATTCCAACATTGAATATCTCGGGATACAGAACGAAATAGAGTATGTTGAAGGAGATATGACCGATGAGGCTTCACTTATCAGTATTATAAAAAACATATATCCTAACGAGGTATATAACCTTGCGGCACAATCATTCGTCGGTGCCTCATGGGATCAGGCGAAAGTAACGTCGGAAATAAACGCATTGGGAGTTCTTCGACTATTAACTTCTATTAAATTTTTTTCTCCCGCTACTCGTTTTTACCAAGCATCGACAAGCGAAATGTTTGGTTTGTCTCATACAGATGGTTATCAAGATGAAAATACACCCTTTCATCCAAGAAGTCCGTATGGTATTTCGAAGGTATATGCCTACTGGATGACTATAAATTTCCGTGAATCATACAATATGTACACTTCAAATGGTATTTTATTTAATCATGAATCCCCCATTCGAGGCATACAATTTGTAACACGAAAGATTGCGGATGGAGTTGCGCGTATAAAGTTGGGCATGGCGCGTGAACTTCGTTTGGGTAATCTTGACAGCAAGCGCGACTGGGGTTTCGCCGGAGACTATGTGGAAGCTATGTATGCAATGCTTCAGCAAGATAAGCCAGATGACTACGTTGTAGCCACAGGCGAGACGCATTCAGTAAAAGAGTTTGTTATAGAAGCCTTTAAAGCAGTGGGAATTTCCGATTGGGAAAAATATGTGAAGATAGACCCTCGTTTTAAGCGTCCAGCGGAAGTGCCAGCTCTCAGAGGAAGAGCAGATAAAGCTCATAAGATGCTTAACTGGAAGCCGAAAACAACTTTTGCATCATTGGTGACAATGATGGTTGAGGCAGACTTGCAGAGACTCAGAAATATTCAGAAATTAAATGACTGAAAAAAAATTGATGCGCGGAGCGAGCCTAAGAGAGTTGCAGACCATTCTCAAAAGTAAGGAAAAAGATATGCGTATTACTTTTTCTACACTGACGAAACGAGAAAAGGATATTTTAGTTAAAACGGTGAAACTCTCGGAAGAAGTTGGAGAGTTATCCAATGATATATTGGCAACGCTCTCGTTACAAAGAAAATCAAAACTGAACGCATTTAGTAAGCTTAACATGTACGAAGAATTTGCTGATGTTTTGCTGGCGGTTATGACTTTGGCAAACGTGATGCGCGTCGATTTGGAGCGTGCGTTTAGTGGTAAGCTGGATAAAATACTCAATGTATACGTCAAGGACAGGAAATAAGTTATTATCAAAAACGGCTATAGTACTTGCCATTTGTATTGGCATGCTCGCTTTTTTTATAATCTCACGGATCTCAAAAATGTATTCAAAAGTATACACTTCAGATACTGTCACACAAGTGCCTCTTAAAAAAACAGAATATAGTATTGCGTTACTTGGTTACGGCGGTGGCGTTCATGAAGGGACGTTTCTTACCGATTCTATAATGATTGTACGCGTTGATACCCTTGAAAAACGTACTCAATTAATTTCTATCCCGCGTGATCTGTGGGTTAAGGTACCGACAAAATCTAAAAAACCTTTTTATTCTAAAATAAATTCGGTTTACCAAATGGGCTTTTACACAAATAATTATCCCGATGTCGCGTTTTCCCCAAATGAAGAGCAACCTGGTGCACAATTGGTGAAGCATATTTTATCTAATGCGACTGGCTTTTCAATTGATAGGTATGTGGCTATAGACTTTGATGGATTTACCAAAGTAGTAGACCTGCTTGGTGGTGTTGACGTAGATGTAGCGATAACATTTGACGATTATGAGTATCCAGTAGAGGGTATGGAAATAGACTTATGCGGTAAACAACCAGAGGATCTTCCTGAACTTGAAAAAATTGCAACAGAATCACCAGAATTGGCTTTTCCCTGTCGATATGAGCATTTGCATTTTGATAAAGGCATGACAACGATGAATGGCGAAACTGCTCTAAAATTTGTTCGTTCACGCCATTCATTACAAGACGGTAGTGATTTTGGTAGATCAGCGCGACAACAACTCTTCATGGAAGCAGTCGCCAAAAAAACATTCGCTATTGGATCTGTGCCAAAATTGTTGCCATTGTTGGACGAAGTAAGTAATCACGTGCGAACAGATATTTCATTAACTGAAATGCAAAAGTTTGGCAAAGAACTTTTTTCTATGAAAGATTATTCGTCGCAGAGAGTGGTGCTCTCGCTCGATAACGTACTAAAAGATACGTATTCAAATGATGGGCAATATATTCTCATTCCAAGAAGTGGGATAAATAATTGGTCGATTGTGCATACTTTATTACATAAAGTTATTGCAACCCCAACAGTAAAAACTAAAAAGTAAAAGTGAAAAATTGCAACATTCGTCATTGCGGGGACCACATTTTTGTCATTGCGAGGGAGGTACGACCGAAGCAATCTAAACAAGCAAGAGATTGCTTTGCTACGCTCGCAATGACAGGACGGCATGATCGCAATGACAAGAGAGTAATTGTTTTTTTAACAATATGGCAATGAAACAGTACCTTACCTTGATGATTTCAAAGTACCGTGTCCAACTTCTTTTCTTCAGTGCATGTCTCATACGGTTTATCGGGTTAAATCAATCACTATGGTTGGATGAGGCAACGGTCGCGCGAGTAGTGAAAGAATATTCATTAGTAGGGCTTGTTCGACAGTTCGCGCAGTTTGATTTCCACCCTCCACTGTATTATCTGTTTATGAAAATATGGACTATTGTAGCTGGCTTTTCAGAAATTGCTCTCCGTTTGCCTTCTGTCGTTTTTTCCCTCATTGCTGGGTATTTTGTATTTAAAACAGCATTGTATTGTGTTGACAAGAAAAGAGCTTTGTGGGCATCTGCGCTTTTCTTGTTCAATCCATTAGTAGTTTATTATAGTCAGGAAGCACGTATGTATATGTTGGCAGTTTGTCTGTTATCCATGGCAACGTATTATTTTTTTACTGACGAAAGACTACCCCAACTAAGGACAAAAATATATATGGGTTTGTTATTGTCAGCAAGTTTTGCAGTGTTTTATGGGTCTATCTTCTATAGTGCTGCGATACTGCTTTTACTCCTTATACGTAGAAGATATAGAGCATTATTTGTCGTGTTACTGTGCACAGTGGCAATAATACTGGTGCTTTCACCACTCATTTATTCTCAATTTACGCACTCACGAACAGCCCTTTCCAATATCGCTGAGTGGCGCGGTGTATTGGGTACAGTGACTATTAAAAATGTTCTGCTTATTCCACTTAAATTTGCGGTTGGAAGGATAAGCTTTGAACCAAAGTGGTTCTACTGGCTAATGAGTGGTCTATGGAGTTTGACAGTATGGTATATGGTGTTGAGAGGATACGTGGTTCAGAAAGGTTTGTTTGTGTTGAGTATGTTTCCGCTATTGTTGGGAATACTATTTTCTTTTTATCTGCCGCTTTTGTCTTATTTTCGATTTATATATCTTCTAATCCCAATAAGTATTGCGCTATCTTTGGGGCTAATTGGTAAGAAAAGTGGATATGGTATCCTCATTGGCTTTATATTCTTTTCGGGACTCTATGTATGTTTGCCACGCTTTCATCGCGAAAATTGGAAAAGTGCAGCCAGTGCGATCCCTGCCTACGCGATCGTCTATGGGGTACCCTCATCTATGGATGCGCTAACCTATTACAGACCAGACATCCAGGTAAAAGACATACGCGCGCTTAATAAGCAAACTTCGCCAAAAACGTTTGTTGTCTTACCGTATACTACTGATGTATATGGGATTGATACATTTGAGCAGTTTCCTATAGCGCGATCCCTTGATTATCGTGGTGTGATAGTCTTGTTTATTTCACATTGACTTTTTTTACAACATCCCTATAATTGCAATGCATACATACTACAATGATCAAAAATCCTCTTAGAGGGAAAACAATCCTCATACTTAACACAGGGTATATTCAAAAACGTTTTATTTATCAACGTATTAAGAAGCTTGGATTGAAAATCGTTGTCGTCAATGAGGTTAAAAACTGGGCTAATTACTATGTCGATCACTGGATCATTGCAGATACCTACAGACACGCGAATGTACTTTCTGCTATCGAAACTTTTATGTCTGAAAATCCAGAAGTGCATATAGATGGTGCACTTACTTTTTGGGAGGATAGTATAGAACTTTTGGCTAAGGTTTGCGCGAAGTTTGGCTTTACTGGAAACTCACTTGAAGCAGCAAAAAATACGCGCAGTAAATATTTGATGCAAGAGGTTATGAATAATGCAGGACTACCCGCAATTAAAGAGCATCTCCTCGCACATGAAGAAGATCTTACCGTAGCAATAGGTAAGATAGGATTCCCAGCAATAATTAAGCCGGTCGGAGGATCGCTCAGTCAATTTGTTGTGCGGGTTAACAATGTTGACGAAGCCAAAAATGCGTATGTATACATAAGAAAAAACTGTACACCAGAATTTGATCCTATCTATATTTATAACGAAGGAAAGTTTGTGTATCAAAGCTACATAGATGGTCCAGAGTTTAGTGCTGAATGTTACATACAGCATGGCATACCCCATGTGGTGGGTATTCATGAAAAAACAGCTATGAGTCTTCCCTTCTTTATGGAAACGGGCGATTATTTACCACCGCGCATAGATGAAGAAGACATTGATTCTATAGAAGAGGCTGTTGAATCCGCACTCATTGTACTCGGAGTCCGAAATAGCTTGGCGCACGCAGAGCTGAAACTTACAGAAGAAGGGGTAAAAATAATAGAAATTGCCTCTCGTATGGGAGGTGATTATACCTATAGAGCTGTGAAAGAAGTGCATGATTTTGATTTGATTCAGGCAGCTTGTTACATAGCTCTCGGTGTTCACGTACATAATACAGTAAAAAAACCTGACTCGTGTATTGTTGGAAAATTCTTTATTCCAGAAGATTCGGGAGTCATTACTAAACTGCGTGGATTTGAGGGCCTAAAAAGTAATCCATCTGTGGTCGATTTTCTTGTTTCAAAACAGGTTGGTGATAAAATACTCATCCCTCCCGATGGTTATGATTACATAGGGTGGGTTTTAGTAAAGGGTGATACCTACGCTGATGCAGATCGAGCAATTGAGGAAGTGGAGAAAGTAATAGATATTGAGGTGACGCCTTTTAAAGCTACATCCACACTAGGAAAAACACAGCGTAAAAATAAGTTTTCTTCTGCATTAATACTTGGAAAGCGTGATGATAGTGGAAAAATTGAACGTTTGCGGCGTTTGGATGTAGCCAACATACGAAAACTCAAAATAGGCATTGCCTGTAATGTGTATGAAAGTGAGAAAGGGTCGGATAGTGAAGTAGAAAAAGATCTTATGGGAGTTGGTAAAAATATAGAGCTCTCACTTCAGGAGAGAGGTTATGTAACAGAATTTTTAGATTTTAATAAGCTCTCCCCTACTCTTTCTCATCTCACGCGATCTGATATAGATTTGGTATTTAATGTTTGCGAGAGGATAAATAACTCAAGCCTACTTGAACCTCATGCGGCGTCGATTTTTGATATTATGCGTATTCCCTATACTGGTTCTAATCCACTGACACTCGCGCTCTGTATCGATAAAATTAAGGTAAAAAAACTGCTCAATTTTCACAATATTCCTACACCTCGTTGGGATTATGCGTATACGCTTGATGATGAGATAAATGAAGACTTACGGTATCCGTTGATTGTGAAACCCGCGAACTCTGACAATTCTATTGGGATTACTAACGATTCTGTCGTAACGAATAAAAAAGATCTTCTTGAGCAAATGGATCGTGTCATCAACGGTTTGCATAACCCAGCTTTGGTAGAGGAATATATAGAAGGAGACGAATATGATGTATCTATCATCGGTAGTCAGGATGATGATTTGCGTGTGTTACCGTTGTCTCGTTCTGTCTTTACTAAAATGCCAGTAGGTATGTGGCATGTATATGCCTATGATGCGAAATGGAATAGAGCAGCATCTGAATACAGTAAAATAATTATTCAGAAACCGCCGAAGAGTGTCAGCCAGAAACTGCAAACAGTGATTTCAGAAATAGCTCTGGATACCTACAATATACTCAATTGTCATGATTACGGTAGAGTGGAAGTGAGGGTTGATAATGCAGGAAATCCATATGTGCTTGAACTGAATCCAAATCCGTCAATCGATATTGGGGATTGTGTTCCTAAGGTAGCTGAAATAGAGGGATTTAACTATGGAGACTTTTTAGAGGAAATAATTCGTTTGACAGTAAAACGGTATAAGAATAAGCCTCCCTACTATCATTTGCAGAATTCTTTGATATAGGACTTTACTGCCGTGAAGGCAGTAAGGAATATCCAATAACCAATATCCAAAGAATATCCAATATCAAATATCTAATGTCAAATAAATTTCAAAGTTCAAATGTCAAAAAATCAAACCTTGTCTTATTTTGTTATTTGCCTGCCTGCCGCAGGCAGGGATTTGGGATTTCATTTGTCATTTGAACTTTGGCATTCTTTGGATATTTGATATTGGTTATTTGAGTTTCTTAAATGCTATACTAGTAAAATGACTACAATTCTTGTTACAGGAGCTGGTGGCTACATTGGGTCTGTGGCTACATACCTACTGCTTGAAAAGGGATATAGGGTAGTTGGGATAGATAATTTTACAACAGGATACAAAACCCCTCTTGCATGTATGCGGAAGAAATTTGGGAAGAGTAAACTTTCGTACTACGAAGCAGATTTGCACGACGATTTATCTTCAATTTTAAAACGTGAGAGTGGTATAGATGTGGTCATTCACTATGCGGCATCGTGTTTGGTCGATGAATCTATGAAAAATCCCCATAAGTATTTTTACAACAATACTGTGGGATCGCTCAACTTTATCGAACAGTTGAACAAGCACAATATACGCAAAATTGTTTTTTCATCGACCTGTGCTGTCTATGGTGAAGCACAGAAATTGCCGATAGATGAAATGCATCCAACGAACCCAAAGAACCCCTATGGAGAGTCGAAGAAAATGGTTGAGAAACTACTTGATTGGTATGCGCGAACAAAAGGATTTTCCTATGTCGTGTTGCGCTATTTTAATGTGTGTGGCGCGAGCGATGATGGAGTAATTGGCGATTCAAAAAAACCATCAGTCTTACTTGTGCAGAACGCGGTGCGGGGAGCGCTCGGCATAGAACCATTTTATTTAACGTGTCCTACTGTGGATACGCCCGACAAAACACCTATTCGTGATTATATCAATGTAGTAGATCTCAATGAGGCACACATAAATGCGCTCGAATACCTGATCCATGATGGAAAGCCAGTCACCATTAATCTTGGTACGGGTACGGGAAATTCAGTACTTGAGATAGTACATGCTGTACAAAAAGAAACGAATGTACGTTTTGAATTACAAAAAACGACTTCGCGCAAAGGTGAATATGCTAAAATGGTTGCAGATATCACACGAGCACATACAGTACTTAATTGGAGTCCGAAACGGTCGCTTCAACAGAGTATTCATTCCTTAACCCTATGGTACAAAGATCACCCGCATGGTTGGGAATCGTGAAATATAAGCGTTTCGTCGCTTTATTCATCGCATTATTCATAACGTTTTTGATGTTATTTGACGTCCATTATCCCGATTACTTAGCCTATTTGAAAACCCCCCCCGGATTTATGTTTATGGGTAAGGCTGCGTATTTTGATCCATGGGATATCAATGTATACGCAACAGCAATACGCTCGGGGCAGCAGGGACATGTATTGCTGCAAAACTTCTATACAGTCGATACTACGAGAGGAGCTTTGCTCTATCCGATATATACATTTGTAGGATACAGTTTTCCCCATGTCAATCCATTTGTATTACTCCATGTGGTTAGTACTGTAGCAGGCTTTTTTCTGTGTATGACAATATACTGGCTCATTGGTTATTTTATTCAATCGTACAAGGCGCGTTTGATAGCTTTTTTTCTCATACTATTTGGCGGAGGAATGGGTTGGATAATTTCTAGTGAACTTGGATCGGCCGATATGTTTATAACTGGTTTTACTTTTCATAGTGCCATTCAAAGAGGGCATGAGGCTATTGGCACTATGCTATACCTTACATCGATCGTTTCTTTTTTTGTGTCGCTTACAACAAACAAAAAAGGTATATTTCTATTTGCGCTATCATCTCTGCTTCTTATGATTTTCTATCCGTATTACCTACTAAGTATAGGCATTATTGGATTCATATTTATAGTATTGCAGAGAAAAGAAAAAAAATACATCGCTTTGTTTTTAATGGGATATGGCATGTTGGGTATTGTTGATATTTACTATTATTTGACGCTAAAAAATGCAGGGTTTGCGTCTGTTGCAATGCAACAACTGAGCCAAGTGAACATGATTCATATTATATTTGGCTATGGCATTCTCGGAGTTTTATATGTCATGCAGCTTATCAGTAAAAAGACCATGCGAGATAGTAAGTATATTTTTCTCAATCTATGGGTACTCACGAGTATAGCGTTGAACTTTGCACCATTGGGTATCAGTCGATTCTTCTTACGAGGACTTATCTTTCCCATCGTTATAAGTGTATTCATTTTTTTGTATTCGCAAAAAAAGACTTTGGGAATGTCGAGAACAATCGTTATCATATTCTTGTTGTTTTTAGTTCCACTGTCGACGTTGTCTGTATACCAGCGGAGAATAGACGAGATCCCTAAAAAAAATGTTTGGTATTATCAACCAAACACGATGAGGGATGCATACGTGTTTTTATCGCGCCAAACACGTGCAAACGCGCTAGCGTCTTACGTCACGTCAAATCACATTCCTGCTTTTTCTGAAATGAACGTTTATGCGGGTCACACAATTCAAACGCCACAATTTTATGAGAAACTAGCGAGGGCGAGTTCTTTTTACGAAGGAAAGCAGACGAAATCTGAAGCATTTTCATTTTTAAAAAATAACAATGTAACGTATGTTGTCAACGGGCCGTATGAAAAAGAAATCGGCACGCTCAAAACTTACAGGTTCTTACGCGCAGTCTACGAAAATCGAGATGTAACTATTTACAAAGTAGTACTGCACTAACGGATAAGCTGGTATAGAATTATCTCACTCTCATTCCCTGGGCGGGTGTAGTTAAAGAGCTTTTTTAAGTCATTCGTATTTTGGGGCGCGTTGATAGGTAGATTATATAGTATATAGACAGGCGCGTTTGTGTGCGGTATTTCTGACAGAATAGCTTTTGGATCTTGTGTCCAGGTGCCGTATACGGTAACGTTTGGTTCATGTTCAAATGCAAAATCAAAAATATAGGGTAAATTTCCAAAATCCTGAGTTGTTACTAGTGTCATTTTTGTATGTGTTTTTTTAATAAAATCTATGGATTCTATCATTCCAAAACCAGACGCAGTACTGGTGATATATTGCCATCGATCTTGAGTAGATAAGAATGCGCGTGATGGATCTATCAATGTTTTGATTGATCCATACGTAAAGTATAGAAGAGTACCTAATAAGCTTACGCTAAGGAGTCCTTTCTTTACCCTATCGCTTTTTATGTATGAGGCATGCATGAGTGTATAACCAGCGGTAATAAAGATAAGTGGGGTTAGCGATAAAAAATACCGAGAAAAAACAATGCGGCCAAACACCATAATGATTCCAACAGGAATGCACATATAGAGAAGAATTTGCAGGAGTAATGCATATCGTTTCCCAGTCATTAAATAGTAGATAGCAAATGGAAAGAGAATAAGAAGCGGTAAAAAATAGAGCGCGAAGGAAGGGGCTAACGTTTTGATATTCATAATGAGGTTGTTCCACAAAATCTGCCAGTCTGTTGTGAGAGGATACGTAAATTCCATATTCTTATAGCTGTACGCACTGAACCCGGTCGAGCGAGATATAAAAAATAAAATAAGCAATGTTGGTATCAAAAGCAACAACGAGTATAGAGCTTTTTTTTTGTCTATAAAAATATACAAAAGTGGAATAAGTGCGCTGGTATAGACAAAAAGCAAAGCTGAGGGTTTTGTCATAAATGCGAGCGCAAGAAACAAACCAGAAACAATAGCTCTGCGGAGTGAATTTTTCGTAGTTAAAAATAGGTAGGTAACATATAAGAAGCCGGAAGAAAAAAAAGTAAGCAGTGAATCCATGAGGCCCATTCGTTCATAAAAAAGAGTGAAGGGTGAAAGCGCGTATAGAAGTGATGGTACAAGAACCCACACACCTTTCATATTTTTTTTCGACAGTGCGTAGAGAAAGAATCCCGTACCGACAAACGAAAGTGCAGATAGTATACGCCCCGCGTTTGTGTATGTCGCGCCCAGTTTAACTGCCGCGGCAATTGTCCAAATAAAGAGCGGCGTTTTACCGTCTGATATTGAAATGAACGGAGAGAGAGTGCCGTCTATTAATCCCTTTGCCCAGTGAGCATATATTGCTTCATCAGTGAATACAG
>Ga0210057_1007894_pt1 | contig 12738 bp, 8 predicted proteins | sample CryGeyCG2114_010_2_FD_183968 | JGI IMG/M metagenome (GOLD analysis project Ga0210057, IMG submission 183968) | Groundwater microbial communities from aquifer - Crystal Geyser CG10_big_fil_rev_8/21/14_0.10 (SPAdes) (version 2) | ecosystem: Environmental > Aquatic > Deep subsurface > Groundwater ... | reverse complement strand
AACGGTTTTTTGGTGAGTTCCTCCCTAATGCCCAAGGGGAAGATGTGGTGGCTGGAATTCGCACTCCATGGCCCATTAGTAAAGACTCTGCTAAGCGCTTAAAGAATGATAACAAATCCCTAGAAGAGTACATGCCTAAGGCTTATGAAGAGCTCACAGAGATTTATCAAAAGCTAGAAACCCATTACCGGGATATGCAAGACATTGAGTTTACCATCGAGCGACATCGTCTTTGGATGCTGCAAACGCGTACTGGAAAGCGAACAGCAGCAGCGGCTTTGAGAATTGCCTCAGAAATGATTGATGAACAACTGATTGATGAAAAAGAGGCTGTGCTGCGAGTGGAGCCCAACTCTTTAGATCAACTATTGCATCCAACATTAGATCCTGAAGCAGAAAAAACGAAACTGACCAAAGGACTTCCCGCAAGTCCTGGGGCTGCCAGTGGCGCTGTGGTTTTTAGTAGTGAAGAAGCTGAGACCGAAGCCGCTAAAAATCAAAAAGTGATTCTAGTTCGTATTGAAACCTCACCAGAGGATATTGCGGGTATGCACGCGGCCCAAGGCATTCTTACTACTCGCGGGGGGATGACCTCCCATGCGGCTGTGGTGGCGCGTGGTATGGGTAAGTGTTGTGTGGCCGGCGCTGGTGAAGTGCTTGTGGACTACAATAAAGAGGAAATGCGCGTGAACGGTTATGTGATCAAAAAAGGAGAGTGCATCACTTTAGATGGTGGCACTGGTGAGATTTTCTTAGGCGAAGTGAAAACCATCGATCCTCGTCCAGGGGAACATTTTAACCGTATTATGATCCTAGCAGATAAGTGCCGAAAATTAGGGGTTCGAGCTAATGCAGACACTCCTCATGATGCCAGTGTAGCCCGCGGTTTTGGCGCGGAAGGCATTGGGCTTTGTCGCACGGAGCATATGTTTTTTGGGCCTGACCGCATTGATGTGGTTCGAGAGATGATTTTGGCAGAAGAAATGGAAGGGCGTGAGAAAGCACTTTTTAAACTTCTCCCCATGCAAAGGGATGACTTTATTGGTATTTTCAAAGCCATGGCCGGGCTTCCTGTGACCATCCGTCTTTTGGATCCCCCACTTCATGAGTTTTTGCCTCAAAGCGAGGATGAAATGGAAGTCTTATCTCAACGTATTGGTAGAGATGTTTCTTTTATTAAGTCTCGGGTGAACGCCCTTCACGAGTTTAACCCTATGTTGGGCCATCGAGGCTGTCGCTTGGGCATCACATACCCAGAAATTTATTTAATGCAAGCGAGGGCCATTGCTGAAGCTGTGGTGGCGGTGAAAAAACAAAACATAGAAGTCTTGCCAGAGATCATGATCCCTTTGATTGCCACTAAAAAAGAATTAGATATTCTGCGTCGACGTGTGGAGGATGAGGTTCATGAGGTTCAAGAAGAGAGCTCTCAAAAATTTGAGTACCTTATTGGAACAATGATTGAGCTGCCGCGGGCGGCTTTAACAGCCGATGAAATTGCCGAATCTGCTGAATTTTTCAGCTTTGGGACCAATGATTTAACACAGACCACTTTGGGTCTTTCCCGTGACGATGCCGGAAAATTTTTGGGCTCCTATGTGAGCGAGGGGATTTTTGAAGTAGATCCTTTTGTCAGCATTGATCAAAAAGGGGTGGGTTCTTTAGTAAAAATGGGAGTTGACTTAGGGCGTCGTACAAGACCTAATCTTAAGATTGGAGTCTGCGGCGAGCATGGAGGTGATCCGGCAAGTGTTGCATTCTTCCATAAAGTTGGTGTCAACTATGTGAGTTGTTCGCCCTTTCGAGTGCCTGTGGCTCGTTTGGCAGCGGCCCATGTTGCATTGAAGTAAGAACTAAAGAGGTTTCCATTGAAGATTAAAAAACTAGAACTGGTTGGTTTTAAATCCTTTAAAGATCGTACTGTTATTCAATTTGATGATGGCATCACTGGTATCGTGGGCCCCAATGGTTGCGGTAAATCCAATATTGTGGATGCTCTCGTATGGGTGATGGGTGAGCAATCTGCAAAACATCTTCGTGGTGCGAGCATGGAAGATGTTATTTTTGCAGGAGCTGAAAACTATGCTCCCACTGGCTTAGCAGAGGTGAGTCTTACCCTCGAAAACGATGGTGGACCTTTCCCAGCTAAATATGCTCGTCATAGCGAAATTATGGTGACCCGACGTCTTCATCGTTCAGGGGATTCAGAGTATTTAATTAATAAAGAACCTTCACGTTTGAGAGATATCCAAGAGATCTTTATGGATACAGGGGTGGGGTCTAAAGGTTTTTCTATTATTGAGCAAGGTGCCATTGGAAAAATTATCACAGCGAAACCTACAGAGCGTCGTCATTTGATTGAGGAAGCCGCTGGGATCACAAAATTTAAAGTTCGTAAACGAGAGTCAGAAAAGAAATTGGCCGCCACTGATCAGAACCTGTTACGTCTTCAAGATATTATTGGAGAAATTAAGCGTCAGTTAGATAGCCTCCAGAGACAGGCTAAAAAAGCAGAAAAATATAGAGAAATAAAAAATCAGGTGCGCGATTTAGACCTGTGGCTATCAGCTCATAAATATTTAGAAATTCATTCTGATATTGAGCAGGTCCAAAAAAACCTAGAAGAGATTCAAAATGTAGCATCCCAGAGCCAGGCTCAAAGCTCCACCTTGGAATCACAAATTCAAGAGGCAAGAGTGCTATTAACAGAGCTTGAAAAGAAAATTCATGGGCAACAAAGTGCCCGTTTTGAAGCACAAAGTGCCGTTCAGAAAAAAGAAGGTGAAATTCAGCAGATCCAATTTGAAATGGAACAAATGCGTCGTAGTGGTCAGATGGCTGGCAATATGATTCAGGAGCTAGAGATCAAAAAAGTGGCTTTGGAGAACGACCATCAACAGGCACAAACACGTTATGATTCTGCAGAGGCCGAGGCCGTAAAAGCGCGCACTAGTTTTGATGCTCAAAACGAGGGTCTTACTCAACTTCGTCAAAACTTAACAGAGGCTGATGATCAACTGATTGAAAAACGCAGGGCTCTTGTCACAGTGACTCAAGCTCAGGCACACATTCAGTCTCAAGTGAATTCATTAGAACAACGACTTGGTGATCTCCAGGAACGTAAATCTAAGTCGGAATCTGTATTTTCTGAACTTCAGTCAAAGCAAACTGATTTTGAAAAAAATAGAAGAAAGAATTTTGAAGAATTAGAAAAAGAGCGCCAGACTCAAATGGAAATTCTTGGGGATGTAGAAAATCTCACTCAAAATAAAATTCACCTTGAAGGGATTGTTTCAGAAAAGCGTGCCGCTGTTGAGGCTCTTAAAGGAGATCTCTCAAAGGTCCAAAGCTTGCACTTTAGTTTACAAAGTTTAGATGCCAATCTTGAGGGTTTTCAAGAGGGGGTAAAAGGCTTAATTTCTTGGCAGAAAGAACGTATAGCCCAGGGAGAGGCCGGTGAGTTTGTTGTTCTTGCTGATATCCTCTCTGTGCCTAGTCAATATGAAGTGGCCATGGAGTCAGTTCTTGGACCTCGTCTACAGATTATTTTAAGTCAAAATACGATGAGTGGTTTAAAAGGCGTTGAACTTTTAAAATCTCAAAATTGGGGACGTTCAAGCTTCTTGCCTAAAACAGAAGCTAAAATAAAATCTTCATTAGTTCGTCCAGCAGCTGAAGAAGTAACAGGCTTTTTGTCTGATATTGCCACTGTTCAGGATGAAAATTACAAAGAGGCTGTCACAGCTCTTTTATCTCAGGTGGCCGTTGTTCAGGATTTAAATGAAGCTTTAAGCCTTCGGGTTAAATACCCTGATTGGACTTTTGTCACTCTTGAGGGAGAGGTTTTTACCTTTGATGGAGTGATGACAGGCGGTGCACGGGAAAGTACCGAGGGTGGGCTTTTGCGCCGTCGCCGAGAGATCAAAGAATTAGCTCAAGAAATGGAAAGAGCACAGACCAATTTAGATGTAGCTAGTATTGAGCAAAAGGATTTTGAAAAGAAGTTATCTGCTGTTGTTCTCAATTTAGAAACAGCACAAAAACAAAAAACTGAAAAAGAAATTCTCATTGCTGAAAAAAAGAAAGATCTTGAGCGTTCAGAAAATGAACTGCAAAATCTTTTGCAAGCCATTCGACGCCAGCAAACGGAAGTGGAAGAGTTTGTGTCACAAATCAAAGTTCAAGAAGAAAAACTAGTACTCATTCGTGGTGAGTTGAATGGTTTGGCGGATCAGCAGTCCGCTCTTGAACAGGCAGTGGAAGAAATTTCTACTTCGGTTTCCACCTATCGTCGCCAAGTCGAAGATGAGATGAATGTTGTGACTCAACTGCAGGTGACCAGCGCCTCTAAAACTCAAGAGGCAGAAGGAATCCAGCGTCAGTTAGTCATGATGAAGCAATCATTGAGTGATATTGAAGCTCAACTTTCACGCATGAAAGATGAGTCCACAAAATCTACCGAAAGCCTAAGCCAGAATGAAATTCGTATGGCTCAAGAAAAGGTGCAGTTAGAACAAATGCTGTTTGCGGTCAAAGATGTGGCTGATCAGTTAGCTTTGCGCCAAAATGAATACGAAGAATTAGGTGCAAAAGTCCGTTCGTTAGATGAGCTTTTAAGTGAAGAAGAGAAGAAAGCTCACGAAGCGCAAAATCAGACTGTAGAATTAAGATTGAAGTTGGAGCAGTTGAATCTCAGAGAAACAAATTTGGGGGCTCAGGTTCTAGAGCGTTACAACGCGCCTATGGAAACCATTATTGCAGAACAAAAAGATGTGATTCGTGAAATGGCCACAGTGGAAACAGAGTTGGCAGAACTTCGAGATCGTTTATCTAAGATGGGTGAGGTGAGTCTGTCCGCTATACAAGAGTATGATGAACTTATGACTCGCTATGAGTTTTTAACAAAACAACAGACAGACCTTGTGGATAGTAAAGAGCAATTACGTAAGGTGATTGATAAGATTGATCGCATTTGCTCTAAACAATTCCGAGAAACCTTTGATGCTGTGAATGAACGTTTTAGAAAGGTCTTTCCAGTTCTTTTTGGCGGCGGGGAAGCTCACTTACTACTGGTGGAACAAGAGGATGATTCCGATCCTGGTATTGATATCGTTTCACGGCCTCCTGGTAAGAAAATGCAGAACATCACTCTACTTTCGGGAGGAGAAAAAGCTCTGACCTCAGTGGCCTTGATTTTCTCTATCTTTTTGGTGAAACCATCTCCATTTTGTTTATTGGATGAGGTAGATGCTCCATTGGATGATGCCAACGTTTTTAGATTCAATGAGTTGGTACAAGAGATGTCAAAGCGCAGTCAGATCATCATTGTGACCCATAATAAGTACACCATGGAAGTGAATAACAAACTCTATGGTGTGACGATGGAAGAGCGTGGGGTTTCAAAAATGGTAGCTGTGGATCTCACCAGCGCTCGTAGAGTGGCCGAAGTGACGGCATAGTTAGAATTTATTTATACATGGGAATGTTTACATTTATATGTGTTCTGTGGTGTTAATATGTAGTGTCACTTGATGTAATCGTGTGTTTTTGTCGGCAAAATAAAGTTATGCTTTTAGCATGTAACACAATATGGAGGGGTGTATGAGGTTTATTTTAATTTTTATCCTATCTTTTTTTTCAAATACTGTTTTTTCTCTAGCAGACACAGATATTATCGATGTGTCTTTAGGGGGATTTCATAGCTGCATATTAAAATCTGATAGAGCTGATTGTTTTGGTAACAATGGTATGGGACAAGGGCAAGTTGTACAGGGTTTTAATAATCCTCGAATAATTACTTCTGGCCGTTATTTTAACTGTGTTGTGGATGCTGACGGCGCATCGTGTTGGGGCAATAATAAGTATGGTCAGTTACAGGTTCCAAGTAATTTAAAAAATATTAAGTCTCTTTCAGCAGGTGGCTATCATGCATGTGCCATTGCGAATAAAGAAGTTCACTGTTGGGGATATAATGGTCGGGGGCAGTCAACAGTACCTAAAGGTATTGTTGACCCGAAAATAATAGCCACCGGAGGTTATCACACTTGTGCTCTTGATGATAAGGGTGTTCAGTGTTGGGGTAACATTGGTCCAACACCCACTAATCTCGCCCATGTGCGATATTTAGGGGCGGGTGATTATCATACTTGTGCCCTTGATGAGAGTGGAGTTCAGTGTTGGGGCAATAATAAGTATGGTCAGTTACAGATTCCAAGTAATTTAAAAAACATAAAGCAATTAGTAGTGGGTGGATATCACTCCTGTGTTTTGATGAACGACAGAGTTCAGTGTTGGGGAGATAATGAGTACGGCCAGCTGGATGTACCTCGCGATTTGACCCATATTAAAAAAATATATGCGGGCTATTATCATACCTGTGCTGAAAATGAGAATGGTTTGCGCTGTTGGGGTGCAAATGATCATTCTCAGAGTAATGTCCCTAGACCCTTAGCAAGTATTCGAACTGTTAAAGTGGGACTGTGGGCCACATGTGCTTTAGATATTATTGGAGTTCATTGCTGGGGGTCGAATAGTTGGGGACAACTCAATATTCCACCTAGTTTAATTAATATTTCGATATTGGAAACTAAATATGCATTGACGTGCGCTGTAGATGTAAAGGGGCTTCATTGCTGGGGTGCCGGGGGATACGGTGGGTTGAATACTCCAAAAAATTTGAAAAATATTCGGCAGGTTAGTTTGGGGTGGACGCACAATTGTGCACTAGATGAAACAGGGGTTCACTGTTGGGGTACCAACCAAAACCATGAATTAGAGGTCCCTGCGCTAGATGATGTGAAGCAGATTAGCACAGGGGGATTTCATAGTTGTGCTCTAGATAAAAATGGAGTTCAGTGTTGGGGTGATAATAAGTATGGTCAGTTGCAGATCCCATTTGGATTAAAGAATGTACGACAAATAAGTGCTGGTGAAAACTTTACTTGTGCCCTTGACGCTACCAGGGTTCATTGCTGGGGTGCTAATAAATATGGGCAGCTCAATGTTCCAACTCAACTTAGGGATGTAAAAAGTATTAGCTCTGGTGCTAACTATGTTTGTGCCCTTGACGCCACCGGGGTTCATTGTTGGGGTAATAACAATTTTGGTCAAGCGTACCCACCTACAAACTTGGAAAATGTAAGGGAAGTGATTGCTGGTGAAAGTCATACCTGCGCCCTTGATAATAGCGGCTTACGATGCTGGGGATTGAATGACAGTGGCCAAATTGAGGTCCCTAAGTGAAAGCACTAGCTCACAAATAGTAATGCATCAACATCCAGGCGTAATCATAGTGATTGGAAAACTCCTGGGGGTTGCGCTTTTTAATCCATTGAAAAGTAATCTCAAAGTGGGGTCTTGGAAAAAGTTGAAGTCCAAGGCCATAACTGTCTATGGCTGTATTTTCTTTGGTTAAATTTGTTTTAGCCCACTCTTGTATCAAGTAAGGAATAACACCTTGATAAACTTCATAACCCAAACGCTGGTATTCGTAGGCAGCTACTTGATAGTCATTGCGAGGAGCGATTCCTTGCTTCGACTCATAATCTAACTCCAGCATATGAAACAGTTGAGGACTATAGCCTCCTACGAAGTGCACACCAAATAGTTCTCTTTTTCGGGTGTCGTTGGCCGCTTGGTAGTAGCTGGCTCCCAAATGAGAGGAGTCCCAAAGGTTGAGTTGCCCTCGGGCAACAAATCCTTTTTCTTTTTCCAACTCTAAATCATCGGGGCGTCCAACAAGGCCCTGGAGGCTAAAACTTCCTTTTTCATTCATCCAGTTGAGCCCAGCAAGATAAGTTTCAAACCCCAAACCAAAATTGGTATTGGTGCGAATAAAAGTGGTGTGATCAGAAATATTTAAACCATAGTTAGGATAGGCTTTTCCGACTTGTAATGAGGCTTTTTCATCGAGTTGCCAAAGGACAAAGTGTTTAGGGCTTTGCCATTTTTTTTCAAAATCATTCCATCCGTAGCCATATACAAAACTCACATCCTTGTGGACCTTCACACCCACTTCTAAGTCTTCCTGCATCCATAAGTAGCGAGCCTCTTGCGCTCGAGGATTTTCTAAGTAGCGCTGTATAGAACGAAAATCTCCACCCCAACTCAGCCAATTTGTTTTTGGAAGGGCACCATACAATGCCTTTGTTTCCCCTTCACGTCCCCATGTACTCATAACATCACGAGAAAGCTCACGACCATAATCAGTGAGGAGTCCACCTCCAGCGGGGCTCACATGGCAAGCTGTACAACTTGTGTAACCATGACGAACAAGTTCGGGGAAAGCGTTTGCTTGAGAAAAGGAAAGTAAAGGTAGAAGTACTAAACTAGTAAGTAAATAATGTCTCATTATTTGTCTGGTTGTTTTTCAGCTTCAAATGTTGTTTCCACCTTCACATTTTCAGCCATAGTGATGCCTGCATAGGTGGGAATCTCTATGGCAAAGTTTTTTAAAAGAACATTCATTTGTGCAGTCACTTTAGAATCATCGATATTAAATTGTACTTCAGTTTCTTTTGTCTCTCCGTGAAACATTAACTTTCCATGAATTTTCTGATTTACTTTTTGTGTGAGATTTATTTTTTGCTTCTCAAAGACGATCCTTGCATTTGGGTATTTTTTTGTATTTAGGTAGTTTTCCTTCATGTGCCGATCTCGAAAACCAATGCCTGTATCAAGTTGTGTAAGATCATATTCCAATTGGCCGCTGAGAAGGTCGTTTTCGACTGTGAGTTCGCCCTTTGGTCCCTCACCCTTGCCATTGATTTTAATAAAGCCCGGCTGTCCAACAGCTTCAAACTTTAGAGAGCCTTTTTGGGGTTCTAGGTGATAGGTACTAGCAAATGCAAAGGGGTATAGAATAATGAGCAGTAAAAATAATGAAACTTTTGAAAGCAAAACAAACCCCCTAGTTTGTTGGAGCTGACTCTAAAGCCCCTTGTTGGATCCATGTTTGAAGTAATAGAAGTTCTTTATCTGTAGCACTGTCGCCAGGTGGCATACTTTTATCTACCAAAACAGCTTGTTGAATTAAATCTAAAGTGGCGATGGTGTCTTGATAGGTCTCCACGCTCACTCCGCCAGCGGAGCCATGGCAAAAGACGCACTTTGTATCAAAAAAGAGACTTTTGACATCGGCATAAACAATGTACTGTTTTTTATTGAGTGTATCGTTTATGCCAGCATTATCTTCAACGACTTTGTTCACTCTATAATTACAACCAGATGCTAAGGGTAGGAGGAGGAGTGAGAGAGTTAAAATGTTCTGTCTCATGGAATCTCCTTTTGGATAGGATATTAGTCCAAATGGTTGATTTTCGCAATCTGTCAGCACTGTATTTTAAAAGCATGTTAATACAAAGAGTAGAATGGACCATAGTGAAAAAAGCGGGTTTTTTGTCTTTCAAATAGTAAAAAACACACTTAAGTTTAACATTTAAGCAGGAAAAAAGTGGAATTTATGGGTATTGAGCAATTCGATGTGATGATTGGCCTTGTCGGTGGGCTAGTGTTTTTGGGGCTCCTTCTTTATTTTTTTGGACCAGGTTCAAGAAAATCACAGAAAAATGAACCGGCGACTCTCGAAGATATTGTTGTTACTCCTCCAGAGCTTAAATCCTCACAGAAGCCTACCTCAAAAGTGGCAAAGCCTGCCTTCGCCGGCTTTAAAAATCAAATTCAAGCTCTTTTCTCCCGATCAAATAATTCTGATCTCTTAGAACAATTTGAGGAGTTGCTTTACACATCAGACTTCGGCCCCCAGACAGTGCAGAGACTTTTAGATTCTGTGCAAGGTCAGCTCTCTTCCTCAGAGCGCACAAATCCGGAGAACTTTCGATCTCAATTAAAAACAGAGATTACAGGAATTTTAGAACCCGTTCACGAGTCTTTGTCACAGCAAAGCCAGTATCTTCAACTCAATGAAAGCAAAAAAACACCTGTTGTTTGGTTAATTGTAGGAGTGAATGGAGCGGGAAAAACCACAACTATTGGTAAGCTCTCAGCCTGGGCGGCGAACCAAGGGCAAAAAGTGTTGGTAGCTGCCGGAGATACATTTCGAGCGGCGGCAGGATCACAGTTAGCTGTTTGGACACAACGGGCACAAGTAGAGATTTTTCAGCACAATGAAAAGCATAAACCAAGCGGGGTGGCTTTTGAAGCCTGTGAAAAGGCTGTAAAAGAACAGTTTGATATTGTCATTATTGACACGGCTGGGCGTCTTCACACTCAATCCCATCTTATGGAAGAGCTAAAAAAAATCAAACGAGTGATTGAGAAAGCTGTTCCGGGAGCTCCTCAAGAAGTGGTGTTGGTGGTGGATGGTAATAATGGACAAAATGCCATTCAACAAGCGCGCGAGTTTCATCAGAGTTTGCAACTCACTGGAGTGATTCTTACTAAGCTTGATGGAACAGCAAAGGGTGGGGTCGTTGTGGGCATTGCCAACGAACTTCGCATTCCCATTCGTGCCTTAGGAGTTGGTGAAGGGATTGGTGATATAAAATCCTTTTCTACCCGTGAGTTTGTGGATTCTATTCTTTGATTCTTTAAAAATTGTGCTATCCTTTTGTTGTGATTGGTCCTCACTCAGAATTACTTATTCTTGTTTCAGGCATTGCCTTTTTTATGTACGGCATGGGCTTGGCTAGCGATTATCTACAGAAGATTGCTGCTAACCGTGTTCGACAGTTAATGAGTGGCCTTGCTGATCGTCCCTTTGTGGGCATTGGTGTCGGCGTTCTCTTAACTATTTTGTTGCAAAGTTCTGGTGCAGTGACCTCTATGCTTGTGAACTTAGGGTCTGCTGGTGTGGTGAATCTCTCACAAGTCATGGGTGTCATTATTGGCTCTGCTATTGGTAGTACTCTCACAGTTCAGATCATTAGTTTTAAATTGTCACAGTGGGGCCTTTCTTTATTTTTAGTTGCTTACACGGTCTTCTTTCTCTCTAAAAAAAGAATTGTTCGTAATTGTTCTGGTGTTGTGATGGGCTTTGGTTTGATCTTTTTTGGCTTGGAACTAATGAGTCTTGCCACCACGGCTTTTAAAGAGCATCAATGGGTGCTCAATATTCTGCAAAGCTTTCGTGCCCAACCATTGATCACGGTCCTTGTCACTGCGGCTATCTCGGGGTTTGTGCACTCCAGTGCTGTGATTATTGGTTTTGCCATGACTTTGGCAAGCACAGGGCTTCTTAGTATGAATGAGGCTATGTACTGGATTTATGGAGCCAATATTGGAACCACCTCCACTGCGATTTTAGCTTCTATTGGTACCAATCATATTGGGCGTCAGGTGGCTTGGTCTCATTTTTTCTATAAAGTGGGGAGTGTTCTTATTTTCTTACCTGTAACTTATTTATTTTCTGAATTTATTTTTCAAATTGAGCCCTCTCTTCCTCGTGCTATTGCCAATGCACACACCATATTTAATATTCTTACTGCCATTATCTTTTATCCTTTTATTGTTTGGGGTTCTCGAGTCATCGAATCTATTTTTACCCCAACCAAAGAAGAAAGAGCTTTTGGACCTAAATTTTTAAATGATGAAACATCCTCGGCCTCAACCATTGCTTACTCTCAGGCTCTCCGGGAGAGCTTTCGTATGAGTGATATTGTTTCGTCAATGGTGAAGGATTCTCTTAAGCTTTTTGAAAGTCAAAATCCTGACCTGGTAGAGGATATTCATGAGCGTGATAATAAAGTGGATATTCTTTTTCGCGAGATAAAATCTTTTTTGGTGCGTTTTTCCGACGAGTTTGGGCACTTCAATCGGCAAACTCTGGAGCTTCTTTCTTATGTGACTGATTTAGAAGCAGCTGCGGACATTGTAGATAAAAGCATGGTAGAGCTCAGCACCAAAAAGCATGAGCTAAAACTTGAGTTTAGTACGCAGGGGTGGATTGAGCTTCAGAGTCTTCATAATAAGGTTATGGAAATCATTTCTGGTACGGTGAGTTGTATTCAATTGCAGGATAAGGATTTTGCTGAAAAAATTATTGATCAAAAAAGAGCTCTGAGGACCATGGAGCGCTGCATGAGAGAGTCTCATCTGGAAAGGCTCAACCAGGGATTAAGAGAGAGTATCAACACGAGCTCTATTCATTTGGAGCTTTTGAGTGATCTCAGGCGTATTGCTGGGCTCATCTCTAATAGAGCCTATGCTATTTTAAACGACGACAAAGAGACCAAGACTTCCAAATGATCTAAAAGTCGAGGTTTTTCAAAGAGTTGACCACCACTAGTTCATGTGTAAAATGAAGATACGGGAAGGTTCGTAGAAAAGAACCTGTATCAGTGATTTTAGACGATTTAAAGCAGTAGAAGAAAGAGAGACCTCCGATTGGAAAACTTCGTTGTTCCTGAAAAATTAGGACTTCAAGAGAAATCATCTCCTATGCCCAAAAATGAAAAAAGGGTGTTTGAAGTAGAAATTGCGGGAACGTCAATGAAGTTAAGAACAAGCCACGATGAGGCCACTGTTCGGCAATTGGTAGAGTTTGTAGATAAAAGAATTCAAGAAGCCTTGCAGATGACAAAGAGTGGATCTACTCAAAGTGCCACTGTTTTAGCCTGTCTTAATATGGCTGAGGAGTTGATTCTCCTCAAGCGCAAGGCTCATTCTGAAATAGAACGTCTAGAAATTAAAACACGTCGTGTTCTTATGGAGCTGGAATCTTCCCAAGAGGCTGCAGGTTTAAATAATTAAACTTGGCTTGTTGAAAAGAAATGGGGCCGT
>Ga0210057_1007893_pt1 | contig 12738 bp, 16 predicted proteins | sample CryGeyCG2114_010_2_FD_183968 | JGI IMG/M metagenome (GOLD analysis project Ga0210057, IMG submission 183968) | Groundwater microbial communities from aquifer - Crystal Geyser CG10_big_fil_rev_8/21/14_0.10 (SPAdes) (version 2) | ecosystem: Environmental > Aquatic > Deep subsurface > Groundwater ... | reverse complement strand
AAAATGTGGCAAAGAAGAAGGGGAGACTTCTCAAGTCGAAGCAGTAAATAATGTATTAAGACAAAGAATTGGGAGATTAGTAAGAAAAACATGTTCTTTCTCTAAATCATTAACTAATCACAATAAAATAATTGGAGTATTTATTCAAGAAAGAAATATAGAGTTATTATCAGTCAAATAAAGATGCTCTCCAGATAAACTCCCACAATGTCTTTTAAGATCAATCACACATCTACCAATATAACTTTGTTTCTTAGCTAAAAGAATTATCCAATATTTGGATTCGTACACTAAATCTTCTTTTGAACTTTCACAAGTATGACAATTCATAAATTATTAGTAGAAAATACGAATTTAAATAGGTTTCCACCAACAACTTTATAAATGAAAATCAGCTCTTTTTTGTATGGATAAAGAGGGTGTTTCTCGTCAGGAAACTGTAATAAAAAGAGAGATAGAAGATGAGCTAAAAGAATCTTTTCTAAGCTATGCAATGTCTGTTATTGTATCAAGAGCCCTCCCAGATGTTAGAGATGGATTAAAACCAGTACATAGAAGAATTCTATATGCAATGAAAGATCTTGCAAATTATCACGATAAACCATATAAGAAAAGTGTTAAAATCGTTGGACAGACTATGGGGAATTACCATCCTCACGGAGATTCTGCCATATACGAATCATTAGTAAGAATGGCACAAGAATTTTCTCTAAGATATCCTTTAGTAGACGGACAAGGAAATTTTGGTTCAATAGACGGTGATCCACCAGCTGCAATGAGGTACTGTATCACTGGAGATTCTTTATTACTCACACACAAAGGAATTATCCCAATAAGAGAGATATCAAAAGGAGATGAGTCAGATATAGATATACAAATTATTAATTATAAAGGTAAAATAAAGAGAGCTTCTAAATTTTTCAATTCTGGGGAACATAAAATAATACGATTAGAAACCTCAGAAGGATACGAAATAAGAGGAAGTAAAAACCACCCTGTTCTTTGCTGGACAAAGACAGAAATTGGATTCCCAATAATTATGTGGAAATTGTTAGAAGAAGTAACTATGGATGATTATATAGTAATTAACCGTAATTTTTCATTATTTAGTAAAACGAACTTCCCAATAAATACACTATTCCCAAAACCAATAAAAAGAGAAAAAAAGGTATCATTACCAAAAACAATGAACAAATACCTAGCATTTTTGCTAGGGGCATTAGTTGCGGAAGGAAATTTCCATCAAAAAAAGATAATATTTAACAATAAAGATCTAGATTTTTATAATAAAGTTAAAAAATGTATTCTAGAAAACTTCCCAGAAATTAAATTATATGAAAGAGGAGTAAAAGGAGATTGTAAACAATTAGAAATGTATCATCAAAAAGTAGTTAGGTTCTTCAACAATATTGGATTTCATACTGCAAAATCACATCAAATAGTTCCATTTACAGTATTACAATCTAAAAAAGAAGTAATTAGAGAATTTTTAATGGCATTATTTGAAGGAGATGGTTCTGTAAGAGTTATCCAAGATAAACGACATAAAGGAAAGAGTATAGATATTTGTTATCATTCTAAAAGTAAAGAATTGATTATGCAATTAAAAGTATTGCTTCTAAATTTTGGAGTCATAACAAACAAATTATACATTGACAAAAGAAGTGACTGTTATAAATTAACTATTTCTGGAGCTCAAAACGTTTTAAAATTCAAAAAACAGATTGGATTTTTCTCAAAAAAGAAAAATGATAAATTAAGTGAAGTTAAAGATTACAATAAAACAAGAATGAGTAAAATAGATTTCATACCTTTTTTAAGCCAATATTTAAGAGAAAATTATCATACTGAATTCATTACTAAAAACAATTTTGATAGATACAATAATTTAGAGGAAAAATACGAAAAACTGAAGAAAATTCTTAACCATACTGATTTAAATTTAGTAGATTGGTTACTTAAAAACAAATATTTCTTCAATAAAGTAAAAATAATAGAAAAACTTGAGAAAGAAGAGATTGTTTATTCTATAAAAGTAGAGAGTAAATGTCATTCTTTTATAGCAAATGGATTTGTCAACCATAATACAGAAGTAAGATTAGCAAGACTAGCAGAAGAGATATTAGAAGATATTAACAAAGACACTGTAAATTTTATTCCTAATTATAACGAAGAATTAACTGAACCAGTAGTATTGCCTTCAAAGATTCCAAACTTACTAATCAATGGGAGTAGTGGGATTGCAGTGGGAATGGCAACAAATATCCCACCCCATAACTTAAACGAAGTGTGCGATGGAATGATTCATCTTATAAATAATCCTAATGCAGAGATCAAAGAGATAATGGATATTATCAAAGGTCCAGATTTCCCAACCTATGGATTCATCTGCGGAAGAAATGGGATAATAAGAAGTTATCTTTCTGGGAGGGGGAAAGTTGTGATAAAATCAAAATGTCACATTGAAACAAAAGGAGAAAAGAAAGATATCATATTCACTGAAATCCCATACCAAGTTAACAAATCTCAATTACTTGAAGAAATTGCATCATTAGTAAAGTCAGACAAAATCAGAGAAATTTCCGATATCAGAGATGAGAGCAATAAAGAAGGGATAAGGATGGTAATATGTTTGAAGAAAAATGTTAACGAAGATGTAGTACTAAATCAACTATATAAATATTCAAGACTTAAAACAACTTTCGGGACAAATATGGTTGTGTTAGTCAATGGAGAACCAAGAACACTTAATCTTAAACAAATTCTTGCGGAATTCATTAAGCATAGAAAAGAAGTAGTTACTAGGAGAACAGAGTATGATCTAAAACAAGCAAAAGAGAAAGAACACAAATTAGAAGGATTAGTTATTGCATTGGACAATATAGATAATGTTGTTGCATTAATAAAATCGTCAAAGTCTGCAGAAGAAGCAATTCAAGGATTGATGAATAATTATTCGTTATCTATAATACAATCAAAAAATATTTTGGAGATGAGATTACAAAGACTTACAGGATTAGAACAGGAAAAGTTAAGAAAAGATCTTGAAGAAGTTAAAGAATTAATAAAAGAATTAGAGATTATACTATCAGATGAAAATAATATATTTAATGTTATCAAAAAAGAAACATTAGAAATTAAAGAAAAGTATGGGGATAGTAGGAGAACTCAGATTTTAGAAGAAGAAGGAGAGATAGAGATAGAAGATCTTATAGAAGAAGAAGTAATGGTAGTTACATTGACAAAAGATGGTTATGTGAAAAGAGTTCCCCTATCCATATACAAAACACAAAATAGAGGAGGGAGAGGAGTAATAGCGACAGGTACTAAAGATGAAGATTTTGTAAAAGATGTTTTTGTGGCATCAACGCATGATACATTATTATGTTTCACTAAAAATGGGATTGTGCATTGGCTGAAAGTATACAATATCCCCCAAGGTTCTAGACAATCAAAAGGAAAAGCAATAATTAATCTTCTTAACCTAAAGGATGATTCTCCGAGCGTACTTATTCCATTAACCTCGTTTGATCATCATAAATATCTTTTGTTTTGTACAGAAAAAGGATATGTTAAGAAAACTAGTTTATCTGAGTATTCTAGGCAAAGGAAAGGAGGGATTATTGCGATAACTTTAGAGAACGATGATAGATTGATAGATGTATTAACGACAGATGGAGAACATGATATCCTCCTTGCAACCATCAAAGGATCGGCTATAAGGTTTAGTGAGAAAGAGGCACGTCCTGTCGGGAGAAGTGCGAGAGGGGTAAGGGGGATAAGATTAAGGAAAGAAGATAAAGTTGTAAGTGCAGTTTATTTAGATAAAGAAATAGATATATTAACAATAACAAAAAAAGGGTATGGAAAAAGAACTCCCTCTACAGATTATAGAACGATTGGTAGATCTGGGAAAGGGGTGAGAAATATCAAAGTTACTGAGAAGAATGGAGATGTGGTTCATGTACTAGGAGTGGTGCAGAGAAATGAAGTTATGTTAATAAGTAGAAAAGGGATAATTATAAGAATAGAAGTCCATAATGTCTCAAGAATCGGGAGAAATACTCAAGGAGTGAGATTGATGAATCTTGGATCTGATGATGAGGTGGTGGCTGCTACGAAAGTCTTAAAAGAAGAAGATGAGATTAATGAAATAAAAGGAGGAGATAATATGGAAAAGGATGGAGAAAAGGGGGGAGAATTTTATCCGGAAGAATCGGAAGAGACTCTTGATGAGTTAAATAAAGAAGTTGAGAATGATGAGATATATTCTGCAGAAGAAGGAATGGTTAAGGGATACTTAGAAGATGAGTTTGATACGATGGAGAAAAGTGTTGATGATGAAAATGATGAAGAAGAAAGCGAAGATGAGGATACTGAATAAATAATGGCACCACCTAACAAACAAGGAAAAGATAGTGGATTAACAGAGGAAGAGTTAATACAACAGCAAATATTAAGGATAAGATTACCCAAAGAAAGAGAGGTTCTTGGGATAGTGGAAAAAAGATTAGGTGGATCGCGTATGGATGTCAGGTGTGCGGATGGAAAAACTCGATCTTGCAGAATTCCGGGGAGATTAAAACGATATCTCTGGGTGAGACAAGGAGATTATGTTATAATCGAACCTTGGGAATATACTGGAGATGAAAAAGGAGATGTTGTTTTCAAATATACAAAACATCAGGCGAATCATTTAGAGAAGAAAGGATATTTCAGAAAGTTAGAAGATTTTGATGAGTTCTGAAAGTTGGGTTCTAACTATATAAAATAAAGATTAATATACTAACTCCTATTAATAATCTAGATATGAGAATTAATGCAAAAAATCAAAAAGAAAAGAGAATTGCGGCATTCTTTGATATGGATAATACTTTACTCAATATTAATTCATCCACAAAATTAGCTTTCTATATGTTATGGAAAAGGGCAGTGCCAATAAAGATGTTTATTTTTCTTTTCGTGACAGGGATATTATACTTATTCTATCTCTACCGTCCAGAAAGTATTCTAACAAAGCACATAAAAATGTTAAAAGGACATTCAATAGTGGAATATAAAAAAGTTGGAGACAAACTTTTCTCTAATCCTAATAAATATTTTAGGAAAAGTATTCTGGATCAATTCAAAGAACATAAAAAAAAGGGACATTTTGTTGTGGTTATCACACAAAATTATGATTTAGTGGCAAAATATTTTACTGACATAATAAAACCAAATGAGTTGGTATGTACTGTGCCTGAAATTATTTTGGGGAAATTCACAGGGAAAACTTTGAAATTATGCGTTTCTCATAATAAATCTGATTATGTCATTGAATTGGCAAAAAAATATAACTTAGATTTAAATAATAGTTATGCCTATACGGATTCTATCCACGATATCAAGATGCTTGAATTGGTAGGGAATGTTTACATAGTTAACAGAAATCCTTTCCTTAAGAGACTTGCTAAGAAGAGAAATTGGAACATAATAGAAGAATGAAATAAAATGGTTAATTGGTTATTTGCAGGAATCATAAGTGTAATTCTTATAGTTATATTTATATGGATAATTATGAAGATAGTTAAAAAGATTGTAAAGATAAGTTTAAGCATTCTAGTAATATTGGTTTTATTGTTAACTGTTAATTTTTTATTATTAGATTATAGCTATAATAATCTAGGTAATGATTTTGTAATAATTTATGAAGATGAGATAACTGATTTGCAAAGTAATCAAACCAATTTAATAATAAATGATGAATTTGTACTAAAGTTAGACAACTCTACAAATTTAGATAATAGAACTTTAGTTATTGAACATCTACAATCTGTTGTTGATAGAAAGGTATTATTAGATAAAGATTTAGTTAATCATTATGATTTAGTTCCAGATAGTTCAATAGAATGGTTAGTACCTTTAACACCAAAGTTTATACTTAATTATATAAAAGAGGATTAAAGATGACATTTTTAAAAAATATGTTCAAGAAAAAAGATTTTGATGATGATTTGGAGATTAATAAATTTAAACCTAAAAAGTTTGCATTTGAAGATGATTCTGATTTCTCTCATTCTCTTGGGAACGGTTCCACTAAGATTGGAGAAAGTGAGGATTATGTTCCTCCGAGTTCATATAGTAAAAATGAATTTGATTCTCCTCTTAAATCTGCTCCGTTACAAACAAAACCAAATAATGACCAACAAATAGATATGATGAGGAGAGATATTGAAGTCTTGAATGCTAAATTAGATGCAATCAGATCCTCATTGGAGACTATGGGAATGAAAATTGCGAATATTGAGAAGATTGCTCTTCAGGAGAGTAATAGGTAAGATTTTTGGGATTGGGGATATAAATATAGTAAATTATAATTTTATGATAACATCTAAAATCTTGATTTGACATTAGATATATAAATAATATTAAAAATAATTTATACTTAATATGAACAAAGAAAAGAATAATAATTACATTCTATACGCATCCATATTTACAATAATAGTAATACTAGATCAGATAACTAAATTCTTGACAAGAAAATATTTATCGCTTGGAGAATCTATTAGAATAACTCCATTTTTCAACCTAACTCATGTACAGAACTCTGGAGCTAGTTTTGGAATCCTGAAAGATAATAATTTTGTTTTTATAATAATTTATTTAATAGTTGCAATATTATTGGTTTATTTGTTCTACAAAGAAGGAGATAATGAGAACAGTAAAATAAACAAAAATAAAATAGATATAATCAGAAAAATAACAACACAAAAATACAACACTCAAAAAATAGCATTGATGATATTTGGTGCTGGATTAATAGGGAACTTAATAGATAGGCTTCTGTTCGGACAAGTAACAGATTTCTTAGATTTCATTGTTTGGCCAGTTTTCAACATAGCAGATTCTGCATTAGTGGTTAGCGTATTGATTATGTGTTGGATGATGTTAAAGAAGAAAGAGTGAGATATCTAAATTTTATTATAAAATTAACAACAAGAAATTAAAGAATTTGCTTTCTCTTCTTAGAAGATTTAGAAGTTTTACTTGAAGCTTTCTTAGCACTCTTCTTATTAGATATTTTACTTGAACTCTTTTTTGAAGGAGCACTAGCTTGTTTAGTTGATCCTTTCTGAGGAACTTTCTTAACTTTCTTTCCACCCATACTTGCTGCAGAACCCACTAATCCTGCTGCACTAACTAATCCTATCAAATATATCAATAAAGATTGTGTGTTCATAACACTAAGACTAATAGCCCACGCTAATGAAACAACAGTGTTGGCTAAGAAGTACCAGAATAATGCTGTGTTGTATTTCCAACTTAATAATCCTAATACAACAAATAAAACTAACCAAATAAGTTTAGCCCAGCTAAAGAAAGATACAGATAGTAATGCTAACAATAACAAACCTAGAACAAACATTAATTTTCCAAAACCGTTATTTGCCATAATAACTAGACTAATTCACCTATTATTTATAAACATTTGTATGCAATCATATGGGGGTGAATTATATATAGAACAATCAAAATAAAACTAAACCATAACCCCATTAAGAACTCCATGCTGACCTGGACGAGAAGTTATCTTAACCTTTCCAGATTCAGTATTAACTAAACTTCCTTTGGTGATTATATTTCTTCTCGTATAATTTTGGTTCGCAGGATTATCTACAACAGTGAGTATCTTTAGTTTAGTGGCTTTGCCTTTATCAATAACGTTCACCACATTATCCCTAATAAGTTTTCTTTTAGTATTCCCTCCTTTTCCTCTTGTGGTCTTAGCATTCTTTTCATTTAATTGGGTAAGAATAGGATGATTTCCTAGCTCATATACTCTTTTCTTTCTATGACTATGGTATTTCCCTCCAGAGGGTTTCCTTACTGATCTATTTTGGGTTATTGCCATTAACGATATTAACAAAAAAGAGGATTTATAAATATAGCGGAAATCTTTTTTCAAAAAACAGGTGATTTTTGTTAGAGAATAAGTTTTCTTTCCTTCCGGAGTGTTCATTTTTTCTTTCATGTGAAGTCTTTCGCGGAAATAATACAGAACGTCTTTTTTCTTTTTGATTTCGGGACAATAAAATGTCTTGATTTTACGTCCAAATTTTCTCCGCCACTATAAGAATTATTAAGATGTGAAAAAGAGATAAAACTTATCTCTTCTGATTTTCACATCTGTTTTCGTCTTATCCTCATTAATGGTCTCCATATCATAATATTGAGTTAAAATAACTCACCCATCCAAAGTCTTGATTATCCACAACATCTCTTTTCCATGCCCTGCACCAACAACTGCTAATATCTTCGCTTCTGGGTATGTTCTCATCAATGCAAACAATTTCTTAGCCATATATTGATTTCTTTCTTCTATCAATACAATGTACAGGTTAGGATATCTATCCCTCACATGAGAAATCATCTTCTCAATTAACATTTCAGAAGGAACTCCTCTAAGATCAAATGAAATTTCGGGAGGTTTTCCCAACACATAATTATAAACTCCTTTAACAATATCCACAAAAAAATTCCATTTCTCCTTCCATGTAATTTTTAGTTTTTTCAGTGTAATTTGTATATCCTGATCTATTAATGCAATCTTAGAATTATTTTTCTGTGCAAGTTCATAAGCTAATTTCATCTCATCCCCAGGTTTGACCCCAGTTTTCCCTCCCAACTTATGTTCTGCATAATGTCCAATCTTAGCAAATAAATATCTTTTAATTCCATACTTAGATATGGAAACTTTATTTCCCTTCTCCCCCGACAATAATCCGTGCAATCTTCCTTTGTCCAGCTCCAGAGCAACGATTTCTGGTTTTTCTCTCTCAATAAATACTTCCACTTCCTCAAGACTTTTATTTGCAATATGAGATGTTCCTATGATATACAAATTCTTATAATTGATCAACATCCCATAAGAAAGCTTTAAATAGTTTAAAACGTTTTCTAATATCTACAAGGAGGGATATTATTATGTTAAGTATGAAAAGATTATCTGAAGCTTACGATATGAGAGTTTTTACCGATAATGGAGACTATTTCGGAAATGTAGAAGAGGCAGTATTAACAAAGACTAAAGTTTTTGGGTGGAGAATAAAAGCTGCAAGAAATTCATTATTATCACAATTACTAGGTTCTGCGAAAGGAGTTGTTGTGCCACATCAATTAGTTAAGAGTATGGGGGATATTATGATAATCTCAAGGAACGCACTACCTTCAATGCCATCCAATGAAGAACATCATGACGAAGAGTAATTGTTTCTTTATTTTTTCAGAATCAAGGTTTGAGTACAATCAATAACTTTCCACTCCCTCAAACATAGTTTTTATACCTTGTTCTAGAGTTTCGGGATCCGCAATTTTATTATGTACATTTGGAGAAATAACCCATTTCTCATTTGCTCTAGGATTTGCGAAAATAATCGTTAAATTGGTTCTTTCTGATAATGTCTTCCAATATTTTAAAAGAGAATCCAAATTTACTTTATTATTGTATAAAACTAAAGTTATCTTATCTGGATTATTTTCTTTTGAGAGTTCATCTATTTTGTCTATCACATTACTAAAATCATCTATATCTTCTTTAACTAAGAAAATTATGTGAGATTCGTCTTTATGCGTCACTAAGAAATAATCTCCTTTGTCCTCTACGTTAGATATCCTTCTGTGGACAATATCTCTATTCTTTATATAATCAAGAGTCCATTCCCTTAACATTTTCATTCCTCTATCTCTAATTAACACTAAGGAGTATAAAAAGGTTTTCAGAAGATTTATATACAATTTATCCTAAACTTATCTATGCAAGAATTTTTTGGATTTAAAAAATACTTAATGGATTTGAAAGGATTAAATAGAAAAAAGGTTGATATTTTCAAAATATTTGTATTAGATATTGGATTTTTTGTTTCTATATTAGTGCTCGCGTTGATATTCAATTCAATAGTTAAATATTTAGATAATACAGTACTCTTACAGATTACAGTATTGATATACTTTTTATTAATTATTTTGCTATATTCCATATTCAAATTGTTAATATTAAATCAAATAAAAGAAATCTCATTTAAAAAATTTAAACGGTTCTGTTTCCTAAACATTTTCAATTTTATATTATTATTTCTAATCTGGTTCACAATAAACTCAATAATAACCACAATAAACGAAAGATACCAACCAATTATATTAACAATATTAATAGGAATATTTTGTGTATTTTCATTTGTATATGTCAATGTATCTCAGTCAAGGTTTATTAAACTTAATAATGTAATAAATTCTATTAAGAGAGGGATGAATGGGAGTTTTGAATTCAAAGACCATAGAGAAGTATGGTGGGGGATAGTATTATCTATAATTTTTGGAGGGGCTTTTATAATCATAGGATTTGGACTAGGGTTCACTAACATAGATCCATATAATTTGACTGGATTCAATAAAATAATAGGTCCTTTATTTGGTATTGGGATAATAGTAACATTTTATATACTATTTACATTAACTAGATATTTGATAATAAAAAGGTGTTCGGAATGAGAAAGAAAAGAGGAAAGGGATTTTGGATTTTCTTGGGGATTATTATCCTAATAATTTTGGTGATTGTGTTCAATAAAATCACAAAACCCACATATAACGAACCAGAAAGTATTCCTTCAAGAGTTATAGGAAGCGGAGAAGTAAATGTAACAGAGTTTGCAGATCTCCAATGTCCAGCATGCGCACAATTCCATCCGATAATTAAACAAGTATTGGGAGAATATGGTGATGAGATAACTTATGAATACAAGCATTTCCCACTTAGACAAATACATCCTTTCGCACAAAGTGCAGGAGAAGCATCTGAATGTGCAAGAGATCAAAACAAATTCTATGAGTTTATAGATGATACTTATATGAACCAAAACGAAGGAGCTGGATTGAGAAAAGCAGAACTTAAGAAAAGAGCTTCTAAGTTAGGATTAGATACTGAATTGTTCAATGATTGTCTAGACTCTGGAGTTAAGAGTTATCAAGTCAATAACGATCTCGAGGAAGGAATAAAACTTAACGTTCCAGGCACTCCTACTTTGTTCGTAGGTGGAAAAAAAGTTTCTAATAATTATCAAGCACTCAAAACCGCAATAGAGAATGCTAAGTAAGAAATCGTTTCTTCACTAAATTTATAAATATTGATTGTTTCTCTCACTGAAAATAAATATGAGGATTTAATCATGACAAATAAAAATTTAATTTTATGGGCGTCTCCTTTACTAAGACTTGGGTTTGGATTATTATTCTTAGTTTCGGGAGTTTTGAAATTTTTGAATTTGGAAGGCACTTCTCAGTTCATAGCAAGCGTAGGTATCCCGTTAGCATCAATATTTGCATTTCTAGTTGCTATAGTTGAAGTTGTGGGGGGAATTTTTTTATTGCTTGGATTATGGACTCGGTGGACATCATTATGGTTGGCAATATTCTTGCTCATAATATTATTAGTAATACAAGTCCCTTCATTTGTGAAAACAGGAGTGCCTACAAATCTTCTTAACGTTTTCGCATTATTCCTTGGACTTCTTGCATTGTCATGTCTTGGAACAAGAAAATGGTGTTTGGTTAGGGATTAAATTATTTTTTTTATTTGGTAGAATTAAACTAAATTATGTTGATTGGATTATTTTTACAATTAGAGATAAGAATATCTTTTCTATTATCATAAAAGGCAATACAATCTAATAGAATTATAAGATAATTTACGTTTCATATTTTATATATCTCTATCTTAAACATATTACTTGTTGTTCGCGGGATGCACTCACCATCTAACCTCATCTTCAATCATTGTCCACTCTGGGAGCCAGAATGAAAGCTAACAATAATCTATCAACCACCTTATACTCTAACTTCAAAGGATAATTGTTATCAAAAGAAAGTTTACATTCATTAGCTAACTTTCCTCCTTTCACCAACTTTTTCATATATTCTACAGAATAACGAGCTTTCATTTTTACTTGGGAAGAGTTTTCAATAGTTACATCTTCTCCTGCTTTTAACTCAACTTTTACATCTGACAGATCTCCAGAAGCATTAACTGTAAATGTGTTGTTATCTGCTTCAAATACAATAGATTCTGCAACTATATCGACATCCTCAACTGCATTTTCTAATAAATGGGGGGGGAGAGTAACAGATACTGGAAATTTAAGTTCTGGGATCTTCTGATCCTTTGTTTCAAATTCTAAGATAGGTAAAGAGAAAGTTCTTGTAGCTCTTCCTTTAAGAGTAACTTTTAATTTAGATTTATCTAGTTCAAGAGTTAAAGTTTCTCCCGGAGAGATTCTTCTAAGCACTTTCTTAAGATTGTCAAGATTAATGGAAAGATTGACTTCTTCTTCTAATACATATTCAACAAAAGAGCTGGAAAGTAATTTATAGATAACCATCGCGACATTCGCAGGATCCATTGCGACCAACTCTACCGCATCTTTTGTAATCTTGAATCTTGCTTCATTAACTAATTCTGAGATGACAGCTATGCTATCTTTTAAGAATCTTGGATCTTCAAGTGTTAATCTCATCATTTTCCCCCATCCATAGAGAAATTCTAATAACTTATAAAGCTTTCCAAGTGACAAAATAATTGTAGTATCCCGAAATTATTGCACCCCTATTTTCTTAGATTTAAGGACTTTCTTTTAGACCATCAATTTGATAGAGAAGAAGCTCTCCATTTTATTAAAATGGTTAAACTCAAAGAAAAGAAGTTAG
>Ga0210057_1007891_pt1 | contig 12740 bp, 16 predicted proteins | sample CryGeyCG2114_010_2_FD_183968 | JGI IMG/M metagenome (GOLD analysis project Ga0210057, IMG submission 183968) | Groundwater microbial communities from aquifer - Crystal Geyser CG10_big_fil_rev_8/21/14_0.10 (SPAdes) (version 2) | ecosystem: Environmental > Aquatic > Deep subsurface > Groundwater ... | reverse complement strand
GACGTTGATCACACTATCACCAAGCCAGAATATGCTGAAAAAAACACCCGGATATTCTTCTTTCAAGAGAAAATAAACTACAAATGATATCGGCACGATAATCTGAAGTAACGAACCGCCCAGTATTTCAATAAATTTCCCGAATATCATAAAGACGATATGCCCTGCTTCATGAATAACCAGATTCATGGCATCAAGAAGTATCCAAGGAGGATCCTGTGTCAGAAGCTGAAAGGAAAAAAACACAATAATACCAAGCAGTATGATATGTCCTACCACCGCTCCCGTTATTTTCATAATTCAAGTGTAACAAAAATCAGAAAATGAATTGCTTTAGATATATTAAATAGTATTTTGATATAATATACTTCCCTGGGATTGCCAGGATATGCCATATAGCCAAAGGAGAATAATCATGGCACAGTCAAGCGCACAGCAGTTGAACGACTTGCAGGCAGCGGTACTTTGGGAAGGATCACTTCTCAAGTATGGAGAGCTTGCACAGTTGCTCGGTATCCCGACGGATGGGGAGACAGTCAGCGGCGTTGATTTTTTCAATGCCTGTATGGGTGTCCAGAGCAACGAAGCAGTTCAGGCTCTGCCCTACGAGGAGCGGATTCGAGCGATTGCATCAGCAGGAGCTGCGATGAATGAGCTTCAGTTTGGCCGCTAGGGCAAACGGTTGGTCGCCGCATAAGACCAAAAGAGTGACGGCAGAAGGGAGTATCTCTTCGCCTCAAAGCTTGGGTTCACGGGTTAGTCCCGACAGCCGTCACTCTTTTTTGACTACTTTACATATCGGCAAGAGTATAAAACTCCGTAGCAATCCTTCGCTTCTTTGTTTTCGAACCCGAAACAATTACAGGCATACCCTGACATAATTGTGCCGTCTGGAAAAGAAAGTTCTCGAATGGTGTTGTACTTTTTCGGTTGAGAAAAATAAAATATCATACCTACCAGTACAATACTTATCAATACAAAGAGTAGTTTTTTGTTCATATAGTTACTATAACATACTCTTTTAAAATAATTAGTCCTATAGTATAATTGAGCATCGCAACTTTCCCTTTCCATTGAGGAGGAAAAATGTTTAACACGAATATGTGGGAGAAGGTTGATGAAAGGAATAGAAAGACGCGATGGGATTGGCCACTTTTCTGGCTGATCGTCATTAAGCGTTCATATTCCAAGGGCATCATCGGCTGGAAGCTGGTGGTACTGATGGCATTGAATGTCATCATAAGTGACATCTTCACGACAGTCATGATGCTTTTATTACGGGATTTCGTGGTTCACAGCAGTTGGTATGCTCGGCTTATTATCTTAGTCGTAGCATTCCTCAACGGCATGTGGATCGGCAGAATGCCTGTGCACAGCGTAAACAGACTTAAGTTTAAGCTTGTACTCGTGTCCGGAGCGCTGGCTGCATTCTGGCTAACAGGTGTGTCCGGTTTCTTCAACACCCTGCTTGGCATTGTCTAACAATCCCGTAAGGGTGGCAGGCGCGCGCTGCGCGCCTGCCACCACACCCCTTTTTTTAACCATAATATATTTAAAGTAGATTTATAGAGCTTGCCGAAGTGCGGAAGGTATGGGATGAAATTGGAACTTTTTTACATCTTTAAGTACTATTTTTGGGCTTCTTAAAGTATATGAATAAACCCAATGCAAGCATTGCTATACCGTATACTCCATTTTGCATATTGTCAGTTGTGCTCTCACCACTCGCAAATGCAAAACCAAGTAATATTACACCTACTCCACAAATAATGAGAATTATGCTCAGTACCTTTTGAACATTCATTGACGTTAATGAACTTGTAATATTTCCATTCTAACAGAAGAGGAGAGGGAGGGATTTACTGCTCGCAAAAATAGTGAAGGTTGCTCCCAGTATAACTTCGAATCCTACCCATCTTCAACAATCCCAGTGCTTTCAGCACTGAGCTTGTCGAAGTGCGGAGAGGGAGGGATTCGAACCCTCGGTGGTTTTGACACCACGGCGGTTTAGTAAACCGCTGCACTCGGCCACTATGCGACCTCTCCTGAATGCATTTTATTATACAAGAAGATAACCTTATAGATCTGTCTAAATCAACTACTCTCTGAATATTTATAAATGATTGATATACTTTTTGAAAATATATGATATAATTACATATACTTAAGCTAATAAATCTGCTTAAATCATGTTTCGTTTCCGTCCGACTTCTTTTACGAAATCTACGTAACAAACACTGTAATCTCAAAAATTAAGAAGGTCATGCACATTATTGTTTATTGGACCTGTAATCTTAAGGAAAGCACCGTAAATACAAAAATTGTTTTATGTTTGTAATTCAGCTGAGCATTTGAGCAGGTTTATTGGATTAAGTACCCCATGTGACACAAAAAAGGCTTGTATACCTTTCATCTTGCGCGTTGTAATTCTTCATGAGGGTTGACATAGTGATCGGGTCTAATTGCTTGGTGTTCTCATCAAGTTCATACAACGAAAAGCTCAAGTTCAGTAAAAAAGTTAAAACTGTTTTTGACGAAATCCCCGATCTTTTGAGTCCGATCGGCCAAAATTCAGTGATAATTTTCACAGAATCATTTCTCTTCAGAAGCTTCTGCATGCCCTGTAATGCTAACCCTTCGGCTCCCTGTATATCCATTTTAATGAAGTCAATGTGCTGATTTTTATCGAAGTAATCATCCAGTCTGACACTGGTAACCTCTATCGAATTTCTGCCTTCACCTGAATTGTATATACGATGGTCTCCTTTATTTTCTTCACATAAATACAACTTAACAATCCCTGATTTATCAGAAACCGCTTTGGGAACAAGCACTACATTGTTGTATCCGTTTATTTCCACATTTTTCTTAAGCAATGCAAAATTCGTCGGATCCGGTTCAAATGCGTATACCTTACCCTTCTCTCCTACAAGACTTGCAAAAATGAGAGTATAGTAGCCGATATTTGCTCCGATATCCAAGACGACATCACCTTTTTTAATTTCCCTGTTTACGATCTCCGTTTCAAATTCCTCATAACTGCCGTTCAAGGAAAGTCCCAGGGTGTCATTTTTGTCAAGGAACATCTTATGACCGTGAATGTGAGTAACATTTGACTTCAGATGCTTAAGAAGCAAATTAACCGGATACAACCCTCCGATCCCGGTACCTCGTAGCAGAGGGATTAGAGAACGATATATAGATATAAGGATGCGCTTCATTGAGTTAGATACGAGTATCGTAGAATTTTGCCCGAAAGCTAAAACACACCCTTACGATAATTATCTCAATTCTCAGTATAGATATAATTTTCTGAAATGATAGAGAAAAAAATATTGTGATGAATCTGCGGAAAAGGTGAAATCTTCCCCACTGGGGATAAACTTCTCATCCACAAAAATAAACGGCGTGATGTAATGCACTTTCAGTGCAAACGTCACTGCCACGTTAAAACCGCTTTGCGTTTTCTCAAGTGGCGGAGAGGGTGGGATTCGAACCCACGGAGGTTATTCACCTCATCGGTTTTCAAGACCGACGCACTAGGCCACTATGCGACCTCTCCTTTAAATATTATAGTGGAGCGATTTATGCCTTCTATGCGATAAATCTTATCACTACCGTTGTACTCCGATCAACCTTGAGGCGCGGAGGGGAATCGAACCCCTGCATGGGAGTTTTGCAGACTCCAGTGTTTCCACTTCACCACCGCGCCGATTACGAATTATATTGTACTTGATATACCGGTATCTGCCAATAGCCACAGAGGTATACGTATTGTACAATACAACTATGTCAAAAGTCACTGTCCGAGCCCCGGCAAACATTGCTTTTATCAAATACTGGGGAAATACCGAAGATAATCTTCCTTTGAATTCAAGTATCTCCATGACTCTGGACAACTGTCAAACAACAACTACAGTCGAACTTGTTAATGAAAAATATGATCTGATTGAAATTGCAGATGAGAACGGTGAATATCAGGAACTGAAACGAACCTCAATCAAAGGAGTGAAAGCATACGAACAGATCGAGCGAATCAGAAATCTTTCCGGCAAATCTGAACATGTGTGCGTCAAATCAATAAATTCATTTCCGACAAGCGCCGGGATCGCATCATCCGCATCAGGATTTTGCGCCCTGACATCCGCATTGTTACTAGCATATGACTTGCAAGCACAATTTGACGATAAAAAAGAGCTTTCCAAACTGGTACGCCTCAGCGGATCGGGATCAGCGGCACGCTCCGTCATGTCAGGATTTGTTGAGCTGATCGGAGGAGATGCTCATCATGCATCATATGCTGTCCAGATAGCAGATCAAAAGCACTGGGATCTTGTTGATGTGATTGCATTAATAGACTCCGGCATGAAAAAAACGCCTTCTTCAGAAGGTCATCGCACCGCCGTGACCAGCCCGTACTTTGAAGCACGGCTTATTGAGATGCAGGATCGAATTAAATACGCCAGAAAAGCTCTCACGGAAAAGAAATTTGAGAAACTAGGGAAAACAATTGAAGAGGATACCATATCAATGCATACCGTGATGATGACATCAAAACCGCCGCTCTTTTACTGGGCACCCGGCACGGTGGAAGTCATGAACAATGTGATGAAATGGCGTGAGGAGGATAATATACTTGCATATTTCTCTATTGACGCCGGAGCCAATGTCCATGTCATCTGTGAGGCAAAGGATGCTGATGAAGTAAACAAAAGACTTCAAGCACTTTCTTTTGTCCAATCTACAATTGTTAATCATCCGGCACAGGGTGTACACCAAATAGAAGATCATTTATTTTGAAACTATGAACATTACACTACTTAAACTCGGAGGATCTCTCATAACAGACAAAGCAAAAGCATACACAACACTCCCCGACCGAATTGGAACAATTGCACAGGAGCTATCAAAAGCATATAAAGAACTGAAAGACGAACATCTTATCCTAGGAAACGGCGCCGGATCTTTTGCCCATCAATCAGCTGCTAAATACGATACGATGCACGGATTTGTCGACGAACAAAGTCTTTACGGTGCATGCGTTGTCCACTCTGACGCAATGGAACTCAATCGGATCGTCACACAGGCATTGTTGAAAAACCAACTTCAGGTTTTCTCTCTCCAGCCGTCTGCTCTCTACTTGGCGAAAGAAAAAGAACTGATAAGTGATCATATGAGTCTGATTGAAACCATGCTTCAAAAGCGTTATATTCCCTTCGTCTACGGAGATGTGATTATCGATCAAAAGCTCGGATCAACGATCTATTCCACTGACACCATTTTTAAACATATCGGATCGTATTTGGTAAAAAAAGGTCATAAGATCAGAATTATTCATGCGGGAAACTATGCAGGAGTACTTGATCACGAACAAGAAGTCATCGCAAAAATAACACCTGCTATGCAATCAGAATTATCCGAGATTTTGCATTTACCGCAGAATACGGATGTCACCGGTGGAATGAAATTAAAAGTAGAAGAGATGATCGAACTGGCCAAACTGGGGATCGAATCACACATCATGGATGGCCGATCCGACGACTCAATTTACCGGGCTCTCCTGGGTTATGAGACAGGGACTACCGTTTCTGCATCATAGCTGACAAATCTCACTTGACATTTCCCATCAATTTTTCGTATTCTGTAGATATATTACTAATTCCATCATTACCATGGCGAAAGCTAAAAAGAAAGCAAGTCAACATCCACAAGATAGTCCCATCATTCAGGCCGGAATCATCTTTGTCATCGTATCTGCAATTGCAATCACCGCATACGTTTTTGCAAACTACTATACAGTAGGTGCAGGTTATTAACGCTTTATAACTACGATCGGTGATAACTGAAACTTCAGCTGGGGGTATCGTATATAAAAAAAATGGTAGTGATTTTCTATGGCTTATTGTTCAACATAAAAAAGCGCTTCATTGGGGCTTTCCGAAAGGCCATATAGGCGATCGTGTTGAAAATGAATTAATGGAGGAAGCGGCTCTTCGCGAGGTCGGTGAAGAAGGAGGCATCAAAGCAAAGATTATCAATGAAACACCTGTAAATACGACCTATTTCTTCAAACAGAACTCGGAACTTCACAAAAAAACTGTCCATTATTTTCTGATGGAGTACGTCTCGGGAGATACCAAAGATCATGACCATGAGGTCGCCGAAGCAAAATTTGTCGAAACAGATAAAGCATGGGATACCCTGACATACAATACTGATAAAGAAGCCTTCTCCGAAGTCCTGAAAGGCTTGAATAAGTAGTATTTCGAATTGATGTAACAAACAATTAACATAAATAAGAAATTGTGCTGTTGAATTTTTTCTGATTATTCTGTTTAATGTCTACCATGGCAAAACTTCATTTTAAATACGGAGCAATGAACAGCGGCAAAAGTGATACGCTTATAAAGACTGCATATAACTACAAAGAACGCGGCCTGGAAGTACTTGTTATCAAACCGAAAGTCGATACAAAAAGCGAAAATACGGTAGTTGCCCGAGGAGGCCATACCTGTAAAGTTGATATTCTTGCTGATCACGAAACGAACTTCACAACCGAAATAAAACAATATAAAAATATTGCTTGTATATTGGTTGATGAAGCACAATTTTTAACAGAAGAACAAATAAGTCAACTCTATCTCTGTGCCAAGAAAGATAATATTTCTGTCATCTGCTTCGGGCTTCGCGCTGATTTTCGAACTGAGATGTTTCCCGGCAGCAAACGCTTATTTGAGATAGCAGACAATATTGAGAAGCTTCCGACTATGTGTTTTTGCGGTTCACAAGCTGAGTTTAATACCAGGAAAATTAACGAAAAATATACATTTAAAGGAGAACAGGTAGCGATTGATGGCGACGACAAAGTAACATATGATTCCCTTTGCGGAAACTGCTACATACGTGAAGGCGGGAAAATCTAATCATTTACCTTTTTTCTCACGATGCGGACATCCGGGCCAGCAGCACGGTCTTCGTTTTCCTTTTAACATATCCTCACGGACTCGCCTTATGTGATCTTCTCTCGTTTCTGCTTTTTTGACGGATGTAACCCAACAAATCCACTCATTTCGGGCAAGAGGAGTAAGATCATTCCATGCATCAGAAACCGCAGTTGAAGATAAAAGAGCTTTTTGTAAATCCTCCGGGATGTCATGTACTACACCTGTAGATAGAGTGTTTGCCATAAAATTTAGAAATAAGTACTAAGGCTCTTTTTGAAGATACTGAGCGGTGGAAGGGACTTGAACCCTCGACCTTCTCCTTGGCAAGGAGACGTTCTACCAGCTGAACTACCACCGCTTTTCTGTGAGGAATAGTATATCAAAATACTCATATGCCGACAACATCAATTACAGCGTACTGTTCGTTCCAAGTTTCCCTAGCTCAAAAAGCAATGTACGATATAATAGAAATGCTGTTTGACATTGCTTAGAAATTTATATGAATTTATCAAATCAACCTGAAGAGTTTCCCTTATCAATTGCAGGACTTCCCATAACATTAAAATTTTGGCCGATAAAAGATTATCCTCATGAGAAAAGACTATTTAAGAGATCGTTATTGAAATACATGCAAAACTTCAAGTCACCAAAGCATTTCAGTAAACATACAACGATCAACATTGTTGATCTTGAGAATTATCAGATCGTTTTTAATAAAACAACATCATATGCAGAACTTGCACATTACCAAAGCGAACACATAATTGAAATGCCTTATCAAATCAGTATCTCTCAATTCTTTATGACCCTTTCCAATCTTCTTGCGTCACTTCTTCTTCAAAACAACGGGATTATTTTACATGCTTCAGCCTGTCTTATAGAAGATAAAGTTTACATTTTTATGGGACCACACGGAGCAGGTAAATCAACTATTGTTCGCATGTTGAGAGAAAGATTTTCCATAGTATCGGATGATCTCATTTACGTAAAAAAATTGAGAAATATGTATGTTGCGTATCAGTCACCGGTTATTGAGAAAGTTTCGTGGATTGAAAAAAAGAATATTGCTTATCCTTTAGGGGGCTTATACATTCTTAGACAATCAGAGACACCCTATTTCCGTAAACTAAACGATCAAGACGCAATGAAGAACATATTGTCAAACATGCTGTTACTTCCGAAAAAAAAGGAAGTATTTATTGCAACAGTCTTCGATTTACTATCGAAGAAACCGATGATATCAGAACTGGGATTTAATCAAAATGTTACCTCTGTCATTCATACACTTGAAACTTCATTTTATCACGATGAAAAGTAATGATATATTACAAAAACTTATTCGTTTTTTTTCTGACTATAACTTGTTATCAGAGTTTTCCCGAACCAATTTTTACTTTGATGAACCGCAGCTTCGATCTTTTTTTTCCCAGATTGATGAAAAATCGCACTATTTTGAAAAAAATAACTGTATAATCACACAGCCTATCTACGGAAGTGGCGCATCATTTTTTGATAGAGAAATAGGCGGCAGTAAATGTCTTGGTGAAGCAGTAGAACGGCTTTGCCAACAGACTTTTACACCCAAAAAAATAATGTATTCTTCATACAATAATTTGAAACAAAAAGCGATTGACCCTTCCATACATACACTATCGTCTGATGTCAGGAATGAACGCATCGGTTGGGTTACAGGATCAAATATCATATCAAAAGAAAAAATCTTAATTCCTGCACAGTATGCTCACTATACATTTAACGAGTTTCATAATGAGCAACCCATAACGTCATTGATCAGTACAGGAGGAGCACTTGGGCAAACACCCGAAGAAGCATTATTGTACGGACTGTATGAATTGATAGAACGAGATGCTTTCACGACAACGTACCTTATAAAAGCTCCCGTTAAAAAAGTACTGGTTTCATCAATTCAGAACAACCAAATTTCTCGTATTCACGATACGCTTGCAAAGTATGCACTGGAATGGCACTTATTTGATATTACTCATGATCTTTCCGTGCCAGTATATCTTTCTCTCCTTATTGATCGATCCGGCGTCGGACCCGCAGTTACATCAGGTGCAAGCTCCCGCCTCAATCATTTTGAGGCGATCATAAACAGTGTGACTGAAGCGACGATGACACGACCCTGGATTAGAGTATCTCTAACTAATAAAAAATCTCTGCTTTCTATCATAAACAATGACAGAAAAAAGATTCGAGAACGAATTGATCGGGGGTTGTATTGGTTTTTGCCCTCCAAAATAGCTCTTTTACATTTTTGGCTAAAACGAGAAGAAGAGGTTTTTCATCCGTTCAGAACATTATCTTTATCGCCTGATGCCGAACTAAGGCTATTGATCAGTATGCTAAAAAATATACATAAATCGCTCTATTACTGTGATATTACTCATGATGAAGTACGGAAATATGGCATGTACGTTTACAAAATTATAAACCCGTACCTGCACGGACTATACCTTGATGAAGCGGATACACGAGCAGTAGTTGATCCAGTTCGTCTGCAAGCCGTGGCACATCATTTTGGCATAAAGAATTATCAAATCAACCCCATTCCACACCCATTTCTTTAATATGGAAAAAAAAATAAAATCAGTAATAAAACCTAAACCATCGGCTTGGCAATCCTACGTCAAACACAGCGCTAACAATCATAATCAGAACAAGGTATCCATATATCCTCAAGAATGGACCAAAACCTATTACAAAGCATATGCCCGAATGCAATCGATACCGCTGCCCCCTCCTAATAAACTCCGAACAATGCATTTGAATGATGTTCTTGTAAAGCGGAAATCACAGAGAAATGTTCGGCTTAAATCCCGTCTGAACCTGACAAACCTAAGTACCATACTTCAGTATTCTCTAGGATTAAACCCCAAATATTTGAACAGTAAAAGCAAGGATCATTCACGATTTTATCCGTCAGCAGGAGCGAGATATCCGATTGAAGGGTACGTGCTGATGCAAAACAATGATGTTCTTGACGCTTCCGTTTATCATTACTATGTCCGCGAACATTCTCTTGAAAAAATGTTCCCGTTACAAAAAAACGATGTAAAGAAAGCATTTATCGATGAGTTTATTACTATGTACCCCTGCCTTTTGATATTATCCGGCTTCATGCCACGCACTACCATAAAGTATAAAGATCGAGGATTTAATTATGCTCTCATCGAAGCAGGACATATAGGACAGAATGTATATCTTCTCGCAACAGAACTCGGAGTACAATGTTGTGCAATCGGAGGATTCATTGAGAATGAAATCTGTAGTCTCTTGGATATCAAATCTGAAGAAGAATATCCGTTATACGTATTGGGTTTAAAATAATGCGACGGCCTTATTGTGTTATTTCTAGGAATTTACTATAGTTATAACATGGCAGGAAAAATTCTTATCGCGGTAATTATTGTGTTGCTTATTCTGATATTAGGCGAAGCAGGATATTTATTATATAGAGCTAATAATCAGAAAATAACTGTTAGTGACGTATCCAAACACAAAAACCCGGTACGCTTCCCCATCAGTGCTAGTCCGACGAATAGCCAATCGGCTCCTAACCCGCGTCTTGCATCCCCTATAAATCAGGAACAGTTATTCTGGTTTACAAAAACCAACACGATCGCACATGTTTCAAGCAAGATAGAACAAAAATATGAGGGGAAAATATTCGAGATAAATGCAGGGAATTTTGATGACCAAGGCAATATATCGACAGTTTATGAACTCTTTTTGAGTGATGATCAAATAACTGATAAGTCACGTATGAACTCGTTTTTGATCACAGAGCAGATTATAAAAATTGCTTCTTTCACAGACTCTCAATCTAATACCCCACTTACAATTACGGATCTAAAGAAAGGAGATCATGTTATCATTGAACTAGTTATTGATCTGACAAAACCTATGGGTTTTGGATTTGAACAATTTAAAATAACGAAACTATAACTTATGCCTCAACACAAAGTTAAACCTAGCAATAAGAAATCATACTGCAAACCTGTCATAAAAACCCAAAAAATACAATTGAATTTTTTTTATACAAAGAATTCTCGGATGGATGACTCCATAAATAATCTCTTGGGTATGAATGTTATTGCTGCATCAGGAGGGTGCGGGTGCGGATCATGCAAAAATGTTGAGCAACCGGTATAAAGAGTTTATGTGCTGAGAGTCAGAGTCGAACTGACATCTGAGGTTTTTCAGACCCCCGCCGTGACCACCTTGGCTATCTCAGCTCTGTTGTGGAACGTACTGTCTATCGCTTCGCAATATACGTTCCTACCACGTTTACATTGCACTGCAATGTATTACGTGGTGCGTCTGGATGGATTCGAACCATCGACCCCTACTTTATAAGAGTAGTGCTACTACCACTGAGCTACAGACGCTTATTATAACCCACATTATAGTATAAAGTCTACCTAAAAAAGGTTTATTTATGTCAGTGGACCTAGCCAGAATCGAACTGGCGACTGTACAATGCGAATGTACCGGTATACCACTTACCTATAGGCCCGATTTACTGACAAGTCCGATATCTATCAAACAGCACGGCCAACTCAACTATAGCTCGTAATGAGCTTGTTTGTATATTATACACTGTCACTTTCTCTAATTTATTTCAGATATTTTGTGTAAACCAAACCGGCCAGATATGCCTGAATAAACCCTGTAAAGGTCCAGACCAAAATCATAAGAAATGAGAGTTGAAGGCTTGTGTATGAGATAAACATACCCGGAATCGTCGCGATCACAAAGTATATTTTGGCAAACTCCATTGCTTTTTGCGGATCTGTTCCTTTGAGCTGTTTGTAAAGCTTTCTCCACAAATATGCAAGTACGAGTCCCAGGATAAACGGATACGCAACATATATCATCATCAACGGATCCTGCCATGATCTGAATACTGAACTGTTTTGATATTCCTGCTCAAGACCCGGCAGTATCATCCCCAACACAGCATTTATCCCAAGTCCGAATAATAAGTTCACAAAACCGGCAATAAATCCTGCTTTTACCATATATATCACCTCCTTTCCTATCAATCAGTATAGTACTTTTTAGAATAATATTCGATTACACAATATCCTTCTAACAATATCTATAAATTATAAATACATACTTATAATAATATGTTGCATTTAAACATTTGCACCTATATAATAATCCACAAATACAAATGAACAAAACTATAGTAATTCTTTTAACAATCGCTACTCTCCTCGTAGTAAATACTATACGAGCTTCAGCAGCACAAATCGGCGGCGAAATTAATGGATATCAATGTGTTACCGCAGACAATCGCTGGAAAACAGAAAACGATGCGACAGCAACTCTGCCAAGCGGATATACTTTTGAATCAATAATAGTTAAAGCTGGAAACGAAAATAGCGGGACTGATCCGTGTATTGAAGTCTATCCCAATAATACTTATCCCACATGTTATCAAGTAGTCATTAATGGAAATACTGTCACTGTGACAAAGATCGGAAGTGGGCCTAGTTGTAAAGATATTTCTCATCTTGAAGGAACTTATGGGCTAAGTGATCCGAGCGCGACTCCGACTCCGACAACTGAAGAAAACTCACCGACACCCACACATACTCCCACACCTGAACGGGAGACACCAACACCCACTCCAACCGAAACAGATCAAAGCAGTCCTACGCCAACCCCAACTGATAGTGAAGAAGAACCAAGCCCAACGCCAACCAATACTCCGACCCCTGAAGATGAAGAAGAAAATACCCCAACTCCCACACAAACACCAAA
>Ga0210057_1007887_pt1 | contig 12744 bp, 11 predicted proteins | sample CryGeyCG2114_010_2_FD_183968 | JGI IMG/M metagenome (GOLD analysis project Ga0210057, IMG submission 183968) | Groundwater microbial communities from aquifer - Crystal Geyser CG10_big_fil_rev_8/21/14_0.10 (SPAdes) (version 2) | ecosystem: Environmental > Aquatic > Deep subsurface > Groundwater ... | reverse complement strand
CTCGAAATGCTGTGACAAAGTCACAGTATTTTCCAACTATTGACTTAATGAAAGAGGCTTTGGAGGGATTTTGGAAAGAACATATTTTTATGCAAAATTTTATAGGATATTTATGTCGTTGACTAATGCACCACAAGCTTTATAAATAAATCACAGTTTTATCACTCAAATGGCAGTAAACGTTCTACATCTACGAATATTAAACTAGGTTTAGATGTTTCGCTGCCGTAAAAAAAGTGCCCTGGTAGTGTAGCTCGGCCTAGCATGAAGCCCTGTCGTGCAGAAATGCACAGAAAGGCTTCGACCCGGGTTCAAAACGTAGTGCAGAAAGCGAAACTCGGCATGCGATGAACGTCCCGGCCAGGGCGCTTAATGCTCAAGGGCCGGTAGCTTAGCTTGGTAGAGCGCCTGACTTTTATCCGTCAGGAAGATATCAGGCGGTCGCGAGTTCAAATGCAGGTTACATGTTACGAGTCGCGTTTAATGTAATCGCGTGAAAGTCTCGTCCGGCCCACCATATTTCCCCATACCAAAAATGACTGCTGACATTTCAAAACACATACTTGTACCGAAACATACAAAAGTTAGTGATTCTGAGAAAGAAAAGATATGTGGCACATACAATATTGTTCCGACACAGTTGCCAAAAATCTTTAAAGAAGATCCTGCAATTTCTAAACTTAGCGCAAAAGCTGGAGACATTATTAAAATAGAACGACAAAGCAAAACTGCTGGCATCGTTCCATTCTATAGGGTGGTTATCGATGAGTAATCTTGACAAATCAATTTTAATCAAAAAGTATTTTGAAGAGAAAAGGTTTGTAGATAGTACCATCCAATCATTTAATTCTTTTATTGAGAAAGGTCTTCAGGAAGTTATTGAAGAGAACAAAGAAGCCGAACCAACAATTATTCCACACAACATTGAGAAATTTAAAATTCGTTTCGGTCGGATTACTGTTGGTAAACCTGAAATCACAGAAGCTGATGGTAGTAAAAGGCCAATTTATCCAATAGAAGCGCGGCTACGAAAAATTTCGTATCATGCACCGATTTATCTTGAAGTAAGTACATACATTAATGATGTACAGCGTGAAAATTTTGTTGCTGAAATTGGAAAGATTCCTATTATGTTAAAAAGTAAATTTTGTAATCTTAATGGTTTGAGCACTGAAGATTTGGTAAAACGTGGTGAAGATGCAACAGATCCAGGAGGATACTTTATCATTAATGGGACTGAGAGAGTTATTGTTAACGTTGAAGACCTTTCTGCGAATAATTTTGTTGTGGAGCTGACAGGGACTCATAAAGAAATCACCGGCCGGTTCTTTGCTGCGAAAGGATCATACAAAATTCCTCATTTATTTGAGCGCAAGAAAGATGGAATTTATTATATGACGTTCACGCGTGTGAAACTTATGCCTTCTATTATTGTTCTTAAAGCATTAGGTTTAGTCAAAGATGAAGATATCATGAAAGCTATTTCAACGGAAAAAAATTATGAAGAAATTATTCTTAATTTGTTTGAGTTTGTTGACATTAAGACACAGGACGATGCAATTGATTATATCGCGCGACGTATCGGTGCTGGTCAGTCAAAAGAAATCAGGATGGAACGGACGAAGGAAATATTAGATAAGTACCTTCTTCCGAACATTAGCGTTGAGTCGAATGAACGGCTTGTGAAAGCGCGTAACATTTGTAAGATGCTTAAAAAGTTTATTGATGTGAGTAACGGGGTTCGACCGTACGACGATAAGGATCATTATATGAATAAAAGGATAAGATTGAGTGGCGATTTGCTTTTAGACTTGTTCCGAACAAATTTTAAAGTTCTCGTTGGTGATATATTATACAACTTCCAAAGAATTATTAAGCGAGGAAAGTTACCATCAATCCGAGTCATTATTCGGGATAAGTTGTTGACATCACGAATTTATTCTTCTATGGCAACTGGCGAATGGGTTGGTGGCAGACAAGGTATCTCACAACGAATGGACCGATCAAATTTCTTAGCGATGGTTTCTCACCTTCAACGTGTTGTAAGTCCACTATCAAGTTCACAGGAAAATTTTGAAGCGCGTGCATTACATTGTACACATTTAGGAAGGCTGTGTCCCATCGAAACACCAGAGGGTACAAATATTGGATTGCGAAAAAATCTTGCAATGTTATGTTCACTTTCACAAAATGTTGAGGAAAAAGATGTCTTTGATAAGATTCAAGGATTGGGCCTTAAATAAAGGAAATATATAATGGCAGACGTATACATAAATGCAAAATTCGTTGGAACTGTTGACGAACCTACAGCTTTTGTTAACGACATAAAAGATCTTCGAAGAAAAGGAACGTTCCCATTAGATGTTAATGTATATCACGATATTGCTGCACAAGAAGTACGTCTTTTCGCTGATGAAGGAAGGGCGCGTCGGCCACTTATCATTGTACGAGACGGAAAATCATTATTGACAGTAAAACATCTTGAACAACTTAAAGATAGTGAGATTACATGGTTTGACTTGGTTCGTCAGGGAGTTATTGAATATCTTGATGCTGCAGAGGAAGAAAATGCTCTTGTTGCATGGGATGAAGACCACATAACTGAAGACCATACTCATATGGAAGTAACGCCTGGTTCAATTAGCGGCGTTACCGCATCATTAGTACCGTTTGGTAATTTCATGCCATCGCAAAGACTTATTATTGGAAGTAAGAACCAGAAGCAAGCACTTGGTTTCTATGCGTCTAACTATTCATTGCGGATGGATATGGATGCTAATATTCTTCATTATTCACAGGCGCCACTTGTTAGAACACGCGTTCATGACGTTTCAGGGTATGGTGACCATCCTTCCGGCCAGAATATGGTTGTTGCTGTTATGTGTTATGATGGGTATAACATGGAAGATGGTGTCATATTAAACAAATCATCTGTTGAACGTGGGTTAGCACGAAGTACATATTATACTCCAGTAAGCGCAGAAGAGTTACGATATTCCGGTGGTCTTATTGACGAGATTTCTGTTCCTGATAAAGATGTTAAAGGATACAAAAGCGAAAAGGATTACAGTTTGCTTGAAGGTGATGGTCTTGTGTATCCTGAAGCAAAACTTTCAGAGGGTGACGTTGTCATTGGTCGAACGTCTCCTCCGCGGTTCCTAAGCAGTATGGATGAATATAATCTTTCTGCGGCTATCCGTCGTGAAAGTTCTATATCTCTTAAGCATGGCGAACGTGGCGTTGCTGATTTTGTTGTTGTTACAGAAAACGAGGAAGGAAACCGGCTTGTGCAGGTACGTCTGCGAGAAGAACGTATTCCGGAGATAGGCGATAAATTCACGTCACGACATGGACAAAAAGGTGTAACTGGCGTTTTAGTTCCTCAACAAGATATTCCATTTTCTGTTTCAGGTATCGTTCCCGACTTAATTTTTACTCCGCACGGTATCTCATCTCGGATGACAATATCACACCTTATTGAACTTCTTGGTGGTAAAGTGGGTGCATTAGGTGGCAGGTACGTTGACGGAACTTTGTTTGAATCTGAATCAGAAGAATCATTACGAAAAGAATTGTTAACATTAGGTTTCAGAGAAGATGGGACAGAAGTCTTCCATGATGGAAGAACTGGTCGACAGATGCTTGTACAAATTTATGTTGGTAGTATGTATTATCTTCGATTGCGCCATATGGTTGCAAACAAAATTCAAGCTCGTGCACGGGGTCCAATTCAACTTTTAACACGACAGCCAACAGAAGGAAAAGCGAAAGAGGGCGGTCTTAGATTAGGAGAAATGGAAAAAGATACACTTATCGCTCACGGCGCTTCATTATTGTTAAAAGAACGGTTTGACGCAGATAAAGTTATTGTTCCCATCTGTGAAAAATCTGGTCTGATGGGATATTATGACTTCCGTCGTAATGGAAAAGCTATCTCACCAATGTATGGAGAAAACTCTGACATATCTAACATTGAAATGAGTTATGCGTTTAAGTTAATGTTGGATGAAGTTCGAAGCCTTGGCATTTATGCTAAGTTGGTCTTAAACAACAAATATTAATGATACACAATAACACAACAACACAACAAAAGGTAAATTACAATGAATCATAACGTACACAAAAAAATAATTAGTATCAATTTTGGCTTTTTTTCGCCGAAACAAGTAATTGATGTTGCGTCAGCGAAAGTTGTTACACCAGAACTTTATGATCGAGAAGGGTACCCGGTTGATGGTGGTCTTATGGACCTTCGTTTGGGAGTTATTGATCCTGGTTTACGATGTAAAACGTGCGGCCAGAAGTTGAAAGAGTGTCCTGGTCATTTTGGATACATTGAACTTGCTCGACCGGTTATCCATGTAAAGTTTGTACGTCATGTGTTTGATCTTCTTAAATCAACATGTAAATCTTGTGCTCGTGTTTTAATTCCTGATGAGAGTCTTAAACGGTACATGTCCTTGCTTAACAAAGTTCAGGAAGAGGAGGGTTTTGAATCTCGTCGACGAAAGATTAAAGAAATTGTTGGCAAATACAAACTGAAAGAGAAATGTCCGCACTGTTCTGCAAAACAAGAAAAAATCAAACTTGAAAAGCCGTACAACTTTTATGAAAATGATGTTCGTTTGAGTCCTATTGAAGTTCGTGCGCGTTTGGAAAAGATTCCACAAGAAGACTTGTCTGTGTTTGGATTTAAAGAAAACGAATTTAGGCCTGAATGGTTAGTTCTTACAATCCTTCAAATACCACCTGTGACGATGCGTCCAAGTATTACGCTTGAATCTGGTGAGAGAAGTGAAGACGACCTTACACATAAGTTAGGCGATATCGTCAGGATAAACCAACGTCTGTTTGAAAACATTAATGCTGGTGCACCGGAAGTTATCATTGAAGATTTGTGGGATTTATTACAGTATCACATTACAACATTTTTTGACAATTCTGTTCCTCAGTTACCACCTGCACGGCATCGCGGCGGACAGGTCCTTAAGACTATTGCAAGTAGATTAAGTAGTAAAGACGGAAGGATTCGTCATAATCTTGCAGGAAAGAGAACTGATTTCTCAGCAAGAACGGTTATAAGTCCAGATCCATTAATTGATTTGAATGAAGTTGGTGTTCCTCTTGTCATGGCAATGAGGTTAACTGTTCCTGAACGGGTAACGCCATGGAATAAAGAATATCTTAAGAAATATATTGTAAATGGCGCAAAGAAATATCCCGGTGCGAATTACATTATCAAATCTGATGGAAAACGAAAGACAATTACGGAAGAAACAAAAGATGAGATCCTTGAAGAGTTAGATACAGGATATGTTGTTGAACGGCATCTTATTGCGGGAGACATTGCATTATTTAACAGACAGCCAAGTTTGCATAGGATGAGTATGATGTGTCATAAAGTAAAAATTCTTCCAGGAAGAACGTTCCGTTTAAATCCCGCAGTATGTAATCCGTACAACGCAGATTTTGACGGTGATGAGATGAACCTTCACATTCCTCAAACAGAAGAGGCTCGTGCAGAAGCACAAGTCCTTATGCTCGTTGAAACTCAGCTTATATCGCCAAGGTATGGATTAAGTGTTGTTGGATGTATTCACGATGCCATCACTGGAAACTATTTATTAACAAAAGAACTTGTCTTAACACGGAATGAAGCAGCCGACTTGTTGTACAATTGTGGAGTTACTGACTTTTCTCGTCTCCCACATAAAGACAAAATTGACGGAAAGGAAGTATTTTCCATGTTACTCCCAGAAGACTTTAATTTTATCGGGAAAGATAAAAGTGGAAATGAAGTTAAAATTGTTAATGGACATTTAAAAACAGGACTCATGGACAAATCAAATCTTGGTCAAGAATCTGGATTGATGTTACGAAATATCTATGAAACATACGGTCCATCATATACTGCTACTTTACTGGGAAAAATATCTAAGTTGGGAATTGTTGTTCTTGCACGACGCGGTTTTTCAATTGGAGTACGAGACATGGACTTGCCAGCAGAAACAAAAGAAGAAATTCAAAACATAATTCAAAAGTCAGAAGATGAAGTTGTTCGGTTTATCGACCAGTTTTATGCAGGAAAGTTAGAATCCTTGCCTGGAAGAACAGTTCAGGAAACGCTTGAAGTTAAAATCATGGAAGCATTAAATCGTGCACGAAATAAAAGTGCAGATATAGCAATGAGACAAGTAGTTAATAGTACAGCATTAACAATGGCTCGGTGCGGTTCACGAGGAAATCCATTGAACATTGCACAAATGTCCGCAATATTTGGTCAAGTAGCACTCCGTGGAAAACGAATTGAAAAAGGGTTCAAAGATAGGACGTTATCGTATTTCAAAGAAAACGACTTGTCTCCTATGGCTCGTGGTTTCATTCGTAACAATTTTAAGTCTGGCCTTGTACCACACGAATTTTTCTTTGGTGCGATGGTTGGGCGTGATGCATTAATGGATACTGCACTTCGTACACCTAAATCTGGATATTTATATAGAAGACTTTCAAACGCTATGCAGGATCTTAAAGTTGAATATGATGGTACGGTACGAGATGCGAGCAGTAAAATAATTCAACTTATGTATGGCGAAGACGGATTAGATGTTGCAAAGACAAAAGGCGGCGTTGTTGACGTGAAGAAGATAGTGCAACACGTCATTGGGGTGACACAATGAAATCTGACGAAATACAAAAAGTAATTTCTGGATACAAAGATGTCCTTCCAATGTCAGTGTTAGAAGAGGTAGAGAATTCTCTCCCAAGTACAATATCAAAATCTAATGCAACACAAATCATGGACGAAACTGTTGCCGCGTATAATGCCGCACGGGTAAATCCTGGAGAAAGTGTTGGCATTGTAAGTGCTGAAAGTATTGGTGAACCTGGTACACAGATGACACTAAACACATTTCATTTTGCCGGGGTCGCTGAGATGAACGTTACGACGGGCCTTCCGCGAATCATCGAGATATTTGATGCACAAAAAACTCTTAAGACGCCTATGATGGAAGTTTTCCTGAATAAACCGCATAATACAAACATGGACACTATTCGAAAATTTGCAACAAGCATTAAAGAGACATTGTTTGATGAGTTCGTTGTTGAGTTCGCTTTGAACATATTTGACCAAACATTACGTATTACATTAGATAAAGATATTCTTGCTGATCATGATTTGTCTGAAAAAGATCTTATCAAATGTGTGAAACTAAAAGCAAAAGGATTTTCGATTGAAAGTACTGAGGGAAGTATTTTGTTCACGCAGAAAGGTAAAGCAGGTGAAATTAAAGAGTTATACAATCTTAAAGAAAAGATTCGTGTTGTAAAAGTAAAAGGAATAAAAGGAATACTACAAGTTCTTCCTGTAAAACGTGGTGAAGAATATATTGTGTTAACGTCTGGAAACAATTTAAAAGATATTTTAGACTTACCAGAGGTTGACGCAACAAGGACGTTAAGTAACGACGTCCACGAAGTATATAAAGTTCTGGGCGTTGAAGCTGCACGACACGCAATAATCAATGAAGTATACAAAGTTATTGAAGCACAGGGTTTAAATATTGACGTTCGGCACATTATGTTAGTAGCAGATTTAATGACAACAAATGGAAATGTTAAAGGAATCACGCGGTATGGCGTTGTAAGTGAAAAAGCGAGTGTTTTAGCAAGAGCATCATTCGAAACTCCAATTAAACATCTGATTAATGCTGCATTAGAAGGTGAAATTGACAATCTAACCTCGGTTGTCGAGAACGTAATGATCAATCAGCCGGTTCCACTGGGAACGGGACTACCTGGTTTAGTAACAAAGATGAAATAATGGTGAAAATTGTATGGCAAAGAAAGACGTTGATGAACAAACAAAAGAAATAAAAAAGTACTTACAGGACGCAAAAGTACATTTTGGAGCTGAAAGTGTTATCAAAGGATTGAAGAAAGGAACAATACGTAAAGTATTTGTTGCGAAGAATTGTCCTGAAAATGTAAAGAACGATATTCAACACTATGCTTGGTTGGGAAATGTTGAACTTGTTGAACTTACTATGACAAATGAAGAACTTGGTGTTCTTTGTAAGAAAAACTTCTTTGTTTCTGTGTTAGGAATCTTTGGAGAGTAAATTGGGACGGCTTAAACTTGATCCAGATGCAGTGGGAATATCTTCTTTATTTGAGCGGATAACCGGAGTTAAAGTTAAAGATTGTTTTCAAGATTCTGACATGCTTTATTTTATCGTTGCTCCTGGTACTATAGGAAAAGCGGTAGGTAAAGGCGGCGAGAATATTAAAAAGATCCAACTGAAAATGGATAAAAGGGTGAAAGTTATTGAGTATAGAGATGACATTATTCATTTTGTGAGAAGTGTTATTTATCCAATTACCGCAGAAGAAATTGTTCAGGAAGACAACACCGTATTTATTCGAGATTCACATAAAAAAACAAAAAGTTTATTAATAGGTCGCGACGGAAAGAATTTACAAATCATAAATAGGGCGGTAAAACGCTTTTTTAACGTTGATGTTAAGGTTATGTAACTATGGGAAACAAATCACGCGGATTGGGTGCAGCAAAAAAGTTGCAAGCACGAAGAAAACAGTTTAAGCTAGAAAATAAAACTAAACTTAAGAAGAAATTCGACCCTCTTGCCGGTTCATCCCAATCAAAAGCAATTGTTCTTGAAAAGATTCAAATTGAAGCAAAGCAACCAAACTCTGCAATGAGGAAATGTGCACGTGTCCAGCTTGTAAAGAATGGAAAACAAATTACTGCATTTATGCCTGGTGACGGTGCCCAGAAATTAATTAATGAACACGATGAAGTTATTGTTGAATGTATCGGTGGAAAAATGGGTCGTGCAAAAGGCGACATTCCTGGAGTTCGGTGGCAAGTTATTAAAGTAAATGATCAAAGCCTCGCAGCATTATTGGGCGGTAAACTGGAGAAAGCAAGACGATGAGCGATATAAAGTTTTTCAATCGTTGGAGTTCTGAGGGAGTCAACGTAGAGGATGCAGGATTACAAAAGTATATGACACTGGCGCCAAAGATTGTTCCTAAAACTGGCGCCCGATATGCTGGTAATCGGTTTCATAAATCGTATACGTTTATTGTTGAACGGTTAGCATCAAAATTGATGAGTTCTGGTCATAAAAGAAAGAAGCATTTTATGAGTTCTGGCCATAATACGGGAAAGAAAAGTAAAGTGTTAAAAGTTGTTGAGAACGCACTTGCAAAAGCTGAAATTAAACTTAAACAAAATCCTCTTGCTATTCTTGTAAAAGCGGTTGAAAATGCTGCTCCGCGTGAAGAAGTTATTGCGATAGAATATGGTGGTGCACGATATCCAAAAGCTGTTGATGTTGCTCCACAACGTCGTATTGATATTGCACTACGGTACATGGTCCAGGGCGCATATGTAAAATCGTTTAACAAGAAAACCAAGATTGAAAATGCACTTGCAGAAGAGATTATGAACGCGTACAGTTCAAGTGGAAAGAGTAATGCCGTTGCAAAGAAAAGAGATCTTGAAAGACAGGCAGCATCAAGTAAGTAGAATTTTTCAAAAATTTTTTAAATAATCATTGAATATCGTTATTTTATGAATATTCTCGGAATAGAATCAACTGCCCATACATTTGGTGTAGGTATCGTAACAGATACAGGAAAAATTCTTTCGAACGTGACAGATAGTTATACCTCTGATGCTGCAGGAATGATTCCAGACAAGGTTGTTGTCCATCACAATACTGTTGCTGAAAAAGTGCTTCTGAACGCATTGGACAACGCAAAAGTTGATTGGAATGATGTTGATTTTATTGCGTATTCTGCTGGTCCCGGTTTAGATCCCTGTTTATGGGCAGGATATCATAAAGCAAAAGAATGGGCACAGAAATATCGTAAAACGTTGATTGGTGTGAACCATTGTGCTGCTCATCTTAGTATCGGAAAAGTCTATAATGCTCTTCAGAATCCTTGCTATCTTTACGTGTCTGGTGTCAATACACAAATTATTGTTTTTGAAGATGGCAAATATCGTGTTCTTGGTGAGACACTGGATATTGGATTAGGTAACATGCTTGACAAGTTTGGAAGAATTATTGGTCTTGGTTTTCCTGCAGGTCCGGAACTTGAAAAACTGGCAAAAAATGGTACTTATGTTGAGCTCCCGTACGTCGTGAAAGGGATGGACGTTTCATTTTCAGGAATTCTTACAAGAGCACAACAATTATTTGAACAGAAAAAAATGACAAAAGAAGACCTTTGTTTTTCTGTCCAGGAAACGTGTTTTGCGATGCTAACAGAAGTTGTTGAGCGCGCAATGGCACATACGGGGAAAAAAGAGTTATTGCTCGTTGGTGGTGTCGGTGCAAATAAACGGTTCTGTGAAATGTTAAATATTATGTGTAAAGAGAGGGGTGCAACGTTCTATAAAGTTCCTATGGATTTAGCAGGAGATCAGGGTGCAATGATTGCATGGGAAGGTTTTCTACGAAAAGACGAATCTGGCGATATTGAAGTTAGGCCGCATTGGCGTGTTGATGACATCTAATTTTTTTTACTATTTTCGATACATTTATAAACCATCAAAACCTCTTCTTAATATCGATTTATCGTCAATAAAAGAGTATGAACAAGAATTATATTATATGTCTGAAAATGGATACAAACCAAGAACAAAAACCGGTGCAAAAACCTACGTATGGAGCAGCTCAGATTACTGTACTTGAAGGTCTCGAAGCAGTACGAAAACGACCTGGAATGTACATCGGAGACACATCTATCCGTGGACTTCATCAGCTTGTGTATGAGGTTGTTGACAATTCTATTGACGAAGCCCTTGCAGGGTACTGTACAAAAATCACTGTTATTATTCATGAAAATAATTCGATTACGGTTATTGATAACGGTCGTGGAATCCCTGTCGAGATTCATCCAAAGTTTAACATGTCTGCGCTGCAGGTTGCACTGACAAAACTTCATGCAGGTGGAAAGTTTGATAAAGATTCATATAAAGTTTCTGGCGGTTTGCACGGTGTTGGTGTAAGCGTTGTGAATGCACTTTCTGTTATGTTAGAAGTTACAGTTAAAAGGGAGGGCAAGGTTCATCGTCAAAAATATTCCCGTGGTAAACCAGTAACAGAATTAGAAGTAGTGGGCGATACAGCTGAAACAGGAACAACAGTAACATTTCTACCTGACCAAGAGATTTTTCAATTGGTTGAATATCATTACGATGTCCTTGCGAAACGTCTTCGGGAATTGGCATTCCTCAATAAAAGTATTGAAATAAACCTTCTTGACGAACGTGAAGAAAACAAAAAAGACTTATTCAAGTACGAGGGTGGTATTAAAGAATTTGTTGAGTATGTAGACGAAAATAAACAACCACTTCACGAAACTATTTATTTTGAAAAGGATAAAAACGGAGTTATAGTTGAAGTATCTCTTAGGTACAATGCAAGTTATCGTGAGAATGTATTCTCTTTTGTAAATAATATCAATACTATCGAAGGTGGAACACATTTATCTGGTTTTAAGACTGCACTTACACGGGTTCTTAACACTATTGTTAAACAGTTAAGCAATGGAAAAGAGATTAAGTTGAGCGGTGATGATGTAAAAGAAGGACTTACTGCCGTTATTTCTGTTAAAGTTCCCGAACCATTATTTGAAGGTCAAACAAAAACAAAGTTGGGCAATAGTGATGTTTTTGGTATTGTTAGTTCCCTGGTTCATGACGAATTGACAACATATTTTGGTGAACATCCCTCTTCTGGGAAGGCAGTTGTTGGAAAATGTCTTGATGCTGCTAGAGCACGGGAAGCTGCACGGAAAGCGCGCGAGTTAACGCGACGAAAAAGTGCATTGGAAGGTTCTGGTTTACCAGGAAAGCTTGCAGATTGTTCTAACAGAGATCCTTCAAAGTGCGAGTTGTTTATCGTTGAAGGGGATTCGGCTGGTGGAAGTGCAAAACAAGGACGAAATAGAGAGTTTCAAGCAATCTTACCATTACGAGGAAAGATTCTCAACGTAGAAAAAGCGCGACTTCACAAGATGATGGAAAATAAGGAAATTACTGCAATGATTACGGCGTTGGGAACACATATTGGTGAAGAGTTTAATGCTGAAAAGTTGCGTTATCATAAAATTATTGTCATGACAGATGCAGATGTTGATGGTTCTCACATTATGACTTTATTGTTAACTTTCTTCTATCGATACATGAAACCACTTGTTGAAGCAGGATACATTTATGTTGCCATGCCGCCGCTGTATAGAATACAGAAAGGAAAACGTGCGCGGTACGTCTATAGTGATGCTGAGAAAGAAAAATGTGTCGCTGAAATGGGTGATCCGGTTATTATTCAACGATATAAAGGGTTAGGGGAAATGAATCCTACACAACTTTGGGGAACAACAATGGATCCCGAATCGCGTTCATTAAAACAAGTTACTGTTGAAGATGCTGTTGCCGCTGATAAAATGTTTACTGTTCTGATGGGAGACGAAGTAGAACCACGGCGAGAGTTCATTGAGAAGCATGCAAAAGAAGTTGTTAATCTGGACGTATGATTATTTTTCATTTGATCTATCCACTCAAACTTCATAATTAATACGGCAGTGTAAAGTTATGAGCAATAGACATTTGGCATTAGCCAAAATCTCGCTTTGAGAAAAGCGTACAAAATTTCTATCATACTTCTAAATCTATTTCTTCCTAAGTTTAATTGTATTTTAGCAGCT
>Ga0210057_1007886_pt1 | contig 12745 bp, 12 predicted proteins | sample CryGeyCG2114_010_2_FD_183968 | JGI IMG/M metagenome (GOLD analysis project Ga0210057, IMG submission 183968) | Groundwater microbial communities from aquifer - Crystal Geyser CG10_big_fil_rev_8/21/14_0.10 (SPAdes) (version 2) | ecosystem: Environmental > Aquatic > Deep subsurface > Groundwater ... | reverse complement strand
CGAACCGCCGTTTCCACAATGCGAATGTGGCGTCTTACCGCTGGACCATAGGCCCTTCGTATTTCTAACGGGGTGAAAATGCCGCGCCTGCCCCGCACCGAACTTCGTTCTGGTGCTGGGGTAATACCGTTTTACTATAGGCCCCTGTTTAAAATTCTCCAGCGAGAGTCAAACAATCGGGACCCAAAATGGAACCTAAAACGTCGTCAATTATATTTATAAAGACAACCTCGACATTCGGTAAATTGTTTTCTATCATCTCTTTCAATTTTTGCGCCCTTTCAGGGTTATCGCCGTGAGTTATGGCTACCTTGATTTTTCTTCCTTCTTTGCTGATTTTTTTTGCTTTGCTTTCCAATTCTTTAAATAAAGCCGTAGGAAGATCTTTTGCGCCTGTTTTAATTCCGACCGGCCCGATTTTGCCTTCTTTTATGCCGAGTAAAGGCCTTAACCCGATTTTCTGCGCTTTTCTTATCCAGTTGGCAATCAAGGGAGATATTCTGCCCGAGGCCTCCAGTCTTTTCGGGTCTTCAAGTATGGCGTAAAGATGAACTTCGTAAATATATTTTTCTATTTCTTTTATAATTTCTTCCGGAGGTTTTCCTTGTTCTATTAATTCGATCGCTTTTAAAATAATCAGCCCCAAAGAGCCCATACAGTTCAAAGAATCTATCACAAAAACATTGTTTCCTTTCTCTCCCATAAAATTTTTTGCCTGACAGCCAGAGTTATAGGTTCCTGAATGTTTTGAAGTGATGGTTAAACAGATAATTTTTTCAAATTTTTCCAATTGAGCGTTAAAAATATCCAAAAATGCTTTAACGGATGGCTGGGAAGTTTTGGCAAAGGATTTATCTCCCCTTCTTTCCAGTTCTCTGATTTTCTGAAACATATTTTCCCCGGGAATATTTTCTATTTCCGGCCAAAAGGCATTAACGGCTACTATGCCTATGTCATATTTTTTGATTATTTCTTCCGGCAAATCGCACGTCGAGTCGGAAACTATACCGATTGGTTTTTTGTTGTTCATTGTTTTTTAATTATTAACTATTATTTATTTTGGTTAATTATTTTAATTAATTATTAATTACTATCCATTTTGTCGGGGGCAGCAGATTTGCACTGCTAATCCCACGCACCCGAAGCGTGTATGTTGCTGTTACACCAGCCCCCGATAATTTTACATCACCCAATATTTTTTCTTTGTCATTTCGTCTCTTTTTGTTTCGATTCTGTCTCTTTCTTCTTTCGCTTCCAGGGCTTGTTTTTTTAATTCTTTTTCCGACAGCCCGCCCAATCTTTTAATTTCTTTCTCCAAAAACACCTTACTATTCCCCCAGGGGTCCAATAAAATATATCCTAACAAAATATCCAAGATTTGTCCTATTTTGGGCCCCGCTGGAATGTTCAAAATCCTCATCACTTCGTCTCCTGAGGTTTTTAACATTTTGGCGGAAATCGGATCCTGGCTAACCTTCTCAATCACATATTTAAAATGTCTTAGTTTATAGGGTTCCGCCTTGGGAACGCCCGAGCCGATTCTGTCTGCCATTCTCACCTGAAGTAATTCTTCCATATTTTCCGGCCCCACCTTGGAAACCAATCTTCTGACCGAAGAATCTCCCACTTCACCCACGTTATAATAGAAAAGGTGGAACCTGACCAGTTTTACTATTTTTTCAACGTCTTTCTTCGGGAAACGTAATCTTTCTAAAATTTTATCCGCCATTTTAGCTCCGACGATTTCGTGGCCGTAAAAAGTGGCGTTCTGGCCTTCTCCTCTTTTTGTTCTGGGTTTGCCAATGTCGTGAAGCAGGGCAGCCATTCTGACGTACTTATTGAAATTATTTTTCGCGGCATAGTCCAAAGACCGCACGCTGTGGTCATAGCATTCATATATATGATGTTTATTCTGGCTGACTTTGTATCCTTCTTCCAGCTCCGGAATAATGTATTTTAAAAGACCTAATTGCCTCAAAAGTTCAATGCCCCCGGCTGCTCCTTCCGACGTGATAATTTTCATTAATTCGTCTCTGATTCTCTCCTGGGAGATAATTTTCAGCAAACTGGCGTTATTTTCAATTGCTTTGGCCGTCTCGGTCTCAATTTTAAACCCCAGGGTGGCGGCAAAACGAACCGCCCTCATCATTCTTAAAGCGTCCTCTGAAAATCTCTCCTCTGCCGGCCCCACCGCTCTGATAATTTTATTTTCTAAATCATCCCTGCCCCCGAATAAATCAATTATTTCCGATTTCTTCTCCTTTAAATCAATGGCGATGGCGTTGATTGTAAAATCCCTTCTTCCTAAATCTTCTTCCAGGCTCTGGGCGAATTTTACTTCATCGGGGTGGCGTTTGTCAGTATATCTTGCTTCCGCCCTGAAACTGGTAATTTCAATTTCTTTCAATTTTGGCTTCCTGCTCTCTATCTTCACCGTGACGGTTAAAAATTTATTCTCATAAAAACTTTTGGGAAACACTTTTTTGATTTCTTCAGGCCGGGCGCTAGTCGTAATGTCCCAGTCCTCGGGTTCGATATTGCTCCCTCCTTCACTTTCGTTTCGGCGGGCAAGTAAAAAATCCCTGACGCAACCGCCGACGATGAAGGCTTCGAAGCCTTCATTTTTCAATTTATCAACTATTGATTTTACCTCCTTTGGAACAATCATTATGCTTCATCTTATCTTAAAAACTTGTTTTTTTCAATCTATTGCTAAATATGAACTTTCGTTGTATGGTAAAATAACCATTTAAGAGGGTTCGTAACAATTATGAAATTAAGACTCGAAGACAAAAGGCAAGCAATTAAATTAAGAGTCCAAGCTAAAAGCTACGGAGAAATAATGGCTATTATTCCTAATCTTTCAAAAAGTACCTTGTCGGGATGGTTAAAAAATGTTAAGCTTACACCAGAACAAGAAGAAAGGCTTAGAAAAAACATTGAAAAAATTACCCATAATGCTCGTGTAAAGACTGCTTGGGTTAAGAAACAAAAACGTATCGCACAAATAAAATATATTGCCGAACAAGCAAAGAAAGAATTGCCCTTTTTCTTAAAGAATTCTCTTTTCCTTGTGGGATTATCTCTTTATTGGGCAGAAGGATCTAAAAAATCGGGCGAAACTATCCAGTTTAGTAATTCCGATCCTAAAATGATAAAGATAATGATGAAATGGTTCAGAGAAATCTGTAAAGTTCCCGAAGAGAAAATAAGAGTTCATATCTATATTCATAAAGTTTACAGAAGTGAAAATTGCGAAGAATTTTGGTCAAAAATCACAGGCATACCCGTATCAAGATTTGGGAAAACTACTTATAAACCGACGCCTTATAGAATTAAGAAAAATTTAGATTATAAAGGAGTGTGTAGGATTGATACAAGTAATGTTAATTTATTTAGAAGAATAATGGGGTGGCAACAGGGTCTTTCAGAGATTTTGATGAAGAATAATTTTGCCCCCGTGGTGTAATGGATAACATGTCTGCCTTCGGAGCAGAAGACTGAGGGTTCAACTCCTTCCGGGGGCGCTATAAAAATGAAGGAATCAAAAGTCAAAAATCAAAAATTATTAGTGATAATCGTCTTGGTCGGATTTTTTTTATTTTCAGCCAATCAGGTCTTGGCGATTTGCGAAGGACCGATTGTGCCCTGCGGTGGAGAAAACCAGTCGCCCTGTCAGTTTTGCCACATTTTTGTTTTAATTGTCAATATCATTAATTTTATTTTTACCTGTATTACTCCGATCGTCGGAGGGTTAATGCTGATTTTGGGCGGTCTGTATATGTTAATCAGCGGGACTAGTCCAGAATCTTTTAGTAAGGCCAAAGCGGTTGTTACGGCGGCTATAATCGGAATATCAATTATATTTCTGGCCTGGGTTTTTATGAACACCCTCCTTACATATATGGATATCAAAACGTGGACAGGCTTGGGAAACTGGTGGGATTTTACTACCAAATGCCCGATAAGATAGCGCCCCCATAGCTCAATTGGTAGTAGCAGTTGCCTCTTAAGCAATTGGTTCCAGGTTCGAGCCCTGGTGGGGGCACATAATAAAAATTTCAAATATATGCTAACGCAGGAACAAAAAGACAAATTAATCAAGGAATATAAGACTATAATTTAATAACTCGAGGGTAATTACCAAGAGGATACCTCAAAACATCTATTTAAAGTGAGGAAATTAGTTTTTGGGGCAACATCGCAGCCATTTGCTTGGTCCCCCATTAGGGGAAATGGCGAGGACTTAGTAAGTTTTCCGCTGGAGAAAACTTACGGCAACAAAAACTAATTCCCGAGCGATTAAATTAACTGTGTACTATCTGAGGTATTTACCCGAGAAGAATAAAAAATCATGCTAACGCAGGAACAAAAAGACAAATTAATCAAGGAATATAAAGTTCATGATCTGGACACCGGGTCTCCCGAGGTCCAGATCGCCTTGTTGACGGAAGAAATAAAACTGCTGCTTTTGCATTTGAAAAAGCACGCCAAGGACTTCCATTCGAAGAGAGGCCTGCTCAAAATGGTTTCCAAAAGAAGAACTCTTTTGAATTATCTGAAAAAAGAGGACACAAAAAGACACAACGCTATTTTGAGAAAAACGGGATTAAAGTGATTTTTACCTTATGCCAGTCATAAAACATCAGGGACAACGAGTTGCCGTTTTGATTGATGTTCAAAACTTGTATCATTCGGCAAAAAATTTATACGGTGCCCGCGTCAATTTCAAGGCCGTTTTGCAAGCGGCTGTTGCGGAAAGGAATTTAATCAGGGCTTTTGCCTACGTAGTCAGGACGAAAACCGGCGAAGAAAAACCCTTTTTCGAAGCAATTACAAAACTGGGCATTGAAACGCGGGTCAGAGATCTGCAGGAATTTTTTGGCGGATTAAAAAAAGCCGACTGGGACGTCGGCATTACGGTTGATGCGATAAGGATTTCTCCCAGCGTGGATACCATTATTCTGGCGTCGGGCGACGGTGATTTCATGCAGCTGATCGAATATTTAAAAAATCAGGGAAAAAGAGTGGAAATAATCGCTTTCGGCAAATCGGCTTCTGCCAAAATAAAAGAGGCGGCTGATGAATTTATCAACCTGGAAACCAATCCGGAAAAATACCTGTTAAAAAAAGAAAAATGAAAGACGAAAAATTCAAATTAGAAATTGGCGGAAAAGAATTAAAGGTGGATGTCAATGATTTGGCCGAACAGGCAGCGGCTAGCGTTTTTGTTCAGTACGGCGACACTCTGGTTCTGGCCACTGCCGTAATGGCTGATTTTAAAAGGGAGGATGTTGATTTTTTTCCTTTAACCGTTGAATACGAAGAGAAATTTTATGCCGCCGGGAAAATCCTGGGCTCAAGATTCATGAGAAGGGAAGGGAAGCCCACGGATGAAGCTATTTTGACTTCCCGATTTATCGACAGAACAATCAGGCCTCTTTTCCCCCAAAGTTTAAAAAATGAAACCCAGGTGGTGGCCACTTGTCTTTCCTGGGATGCCGAGAACTCCCCCGACATAATAGGATTGATTGCCGCTTCCCTGGCGCTTTCCATTTCCAACATCCCCTGGCTGGGGCCAGTAGCTATTTCAAGAGTCGGCAGAATAGACAATAAATTTATCTTAAATCCGACTTATGCCGAAATAGAAAAAAGCGACTTTGATCTGGCAATAGCCGGTTTGGACGCGGGAAAGGAAATTTTAATCAACATGATAGAGGCGGAGGGTGATGAGATTGAAGAAAGCGTAATTTTACAGGCAGTGGAATTTACCAGGCCTTATTTGAAAAAGATAATCGATTTCCAGAAAGAAATCATAAAAAAGACCGGGAAAGAAAAAGTTAAAATCATAGAGCCCCCGGAAGACGCGGGCCTGGAAAAGGACATTAAAGAATTCTTGAAAGATAAATTGGAAAAAGCGCTTTACCCTCCTAAATTTTTCAATGAAAAACTTGGGGGGGCTTATCAGCCGGAGAAATCGGGAAGAATGAAAGAAGTAAATCAATTGAAAGACGACCTGGCTTATTTTATCGAAGGCAAATACCCGGGCATGGGGAAGCAGACTGCGGCAAAAGAATTTTTTGAAAAAGAAATTGACAAATTGGTCCATGAAAACGCCATCTCGCAGGGAAAAAGGCCCGACGGTAGAAAAATAGACGAGTTAAGGGAAATCGAGTGCAAAGTAGGATTGTTGCCGAGGACTCACGGTTCCGGACTTTTCATCAGGGGACAGACAAAAGCTCTCTCTATTTTGACTTTGGGAGCGCCGAGCGACGTAAAATTACTGGAGGGCATGGAAATAAGAGGTAAAAAACGGTTTATGCACCATTATAATTTTCCGCCCTATTCTACAGGAGAAGTAAAACCGATGAGAGGACCGGGCAGAAGGGAAATCGGCCATGGCATGCTGGCAGAGAAGGCTCTCCTTCCCTTAATCCCCAGTTTTGATGAGTTTCCTTATACAATCAGGATAGTAACTGAAATCCTCTCCTCCAACGGCTCAACCTCAATGGCTTCAGTATCCAGTTCTTCTTTGGCCCTGATGGACGCGGGGGTCCCTCTCAAAAGCCCGGCAGCCGGGATTTCTTTGGGGTTGATGAAAAATGACAAGGGAGATTATAAAATTTTAACCGATATTCAGGGACCCGAAGACCATCACGGAGATATGGATTTCAAGGTGGCGGGAACAAAAAAAGGAATAACGGCAATCCAAATGGATGTTAAAATCGAGGGGATTTCGGAGAAAATATTAAAAGAAACTCTGGAGCAGGGCAAAAAAGCGCGGCTTCAGATTTTAGAAAAAATTGAAAAAACGATTGCCGAACCCAGAAAGGAACTCTCTCCCCATGCCCCCCGCATCATTATTCTTCAGATTAATCCCGGAAAAATCAGAGAAGTGATTGGACCGGGCGGGAAAATCATCAATGCAATAATCGACGAATGCGGCGTGGCGATTGATATTGAGGATTCGGGCAAAATTTTTATTACCGCCGAAAAAGAAGAAGCGGGGAAAAAAGCATCCGACTGGATAAAGAACATCACCCGGGAAGCGAAAGTCGGCGAGTTTTTCCACGGTCGAGTAACCAGAATTTTGAATTTTGGCGCTTTTGTCGAAATTTTCCCGGGCCAGGAAGGATTAGTTCACATTTCCCAGCTAGCCGACTACCATGTGGAAAAAGTGGAGGACATTGTTAAAATAGGCGACGTTATCCCCGTAAAAGTAATTTCCATTGATGAGCAAGGAAGAATAAATCTTTCTTTAAAAGAGGCCACAGAGGCAAAAAGCTAAAACTAAATGGAGCCAGTAGTCCCACCTCAAAAAAAAGAAACACCTCTTCCTTCGGAAAAGGAAATTGTTGAAAAAAAAGAATTTTTGAAAAGAGAGGAAATCGTCACGATGAGAAAAGACGTGGCGCGTCTGAGAGAACTGGAAGTCCAGGAAGAAAGAGAAAAAATTGCCACCATAAAACCGTCGGAAGAAATTAAATCAGTGGAATTGGGAGGGAAAGCGGAAAAGGACGAAAAAGGCGGAAGGGAAAAGGAAATAGCTATTAGCCTGATTCCTAAAATTCTTCCCAAAAAACCTCCTTCTTTTCAAAAAATTCTGGTCAGGGCCGGCGCCATATTAATTATTTTTTTAATCGGAGGGTTTTTTTGTTGGTATTTTGCAATAAAACCAGGACAACCTGAAGGGAAAATTGTAACGCCCGGCGGCGAATCTACCACAACAGCTACTACTACCGCAACAACAACTGCCGAAACGCCTGAAATTTCCGGAACAGAATTATTAGCTCCTCCTATTACTGAAAGAATTCTCAGTTGGGGATATTATCTCCCAACTGCTACTAGAACAATTGATACAATTATTATTCATTCTGCTTATAATACGCTTGAGGGAGATCCTTATGACGTGGAAAAAGTTATCCAAACACATCAAGCCTATAAAGTAGCTGTTCACTTTCTTGTTGACCGCGAAGGCGCCATTTATCGTTTAGTGCCGGACGAGGCCGTTGCCTATCACGCCGGAACAGGTGAAATGCCCGACGGCAGCCGGAAAAATATTATCAATGTTTTTTCCATCGGGATAGAACTCGTCTATACGAAAACAGAGTCTCCCAATGAAGCGCAGTATCAATCTCTGGCCCAAATTGTCGAATACTTAAAACAAAAATACAACATCGCTTCTGAAAATATTCTGGCCGCCTATCAAATTTCTCCGGGAAGAAAAGATGACCCCTGGAATTTCGACTGGGAATATTTCAATTCCCTCATTGTTCCATGAAACTTTTGAAAATTTTCTCAATTGCAGTCGTTCTGGCTGTCATTACTAGTGGGAGTGTCCTCTGGCATAAAAAAACAAGCGAGCCGGAAAAAACGAGTTTAACGGATGAAAAACTTAAGGAAGAAATCGGTCAAATGATAATGATCGGATTCCGGGGGACAACAGCTACAGAAAATTCCGATATCTACAGAATAATTAAAGAGGTTAAAATAGGCGGCGTGGCATTTTCTGATTACGATGTTTCTTCTAATGGCAGTTTGCCCCGGAATATCATAAACCCCGAACAGACAAAAAAACTTATTTCCGATCTTCAAAAATATTCCGCCGATCCTCTGTTCGTGGCCATAGACGCCGAGGGAGGAAACATCAACCGCTTAAAAAGCAAATACGGATTTTTGCCCATTCTTTCGCCGGAAGAGATGGGGCAGGACGACACTTTAAAAACCACCGCGGAAGAATCGGCGAAATTGGCTGAAGAATTAAAAAATTTGGGTTTTAACATGAACTTCGCGCCGGTTGTTGACCTGGATATCAATCCCCAAAATCCTATTATCGGCGCCTTAGATCGCTCATTCTCGTCAAATCCAGAAAAAGTTATTAACCAGGCCCGGGTATTCATAGCAAATCATTTAAAAAATAATATTATTACGGTAAAAAAACATTTCCCTGGGCAGGGAAGCGCAACAGAAGACAGCCATCTTGGGATAAGCGACGTAACAGACACTTATCAAGAGGACGAACTTTTCCCCTATCAGAAACTTAACGACGAAGAATTGCTTAACGCCGTTATGGTCGGACACATCATAAACAGAAAGATTGATGGTGTCTTTCCTGCAACCCTATCTAAGATTTTTTTACAAGACATTCTAAGAAAGCAAATAGGATTCAAGGGAGTTATTGTTTCTGATGATATGCAGATGGCTGCGATTAGTAATAATTATGGATTCAATGAAGCAATTATGATGGCGGTAAATGCAGGGTGCGATATAATTTATACGTTCAATAATATTTCTGGCGGCTACGATAAAGATATTGCTTATAAAGTCAGGGATATAATTTTCAATGCCGTAAAAGAAAATAAAATTGAAGAAAAAAGAATAACGGAATCATATAATCGTATTCTGGATTTAAAGAAAATTTATAAAATAATCCAATCTCCTGAAGAAATTAGTCAAAGAAATTTTGAACTAGTAGGAATAACCGATGCCCTTACTTTTCAAGAAGTTTTGGATATTGCAAAATCTGTCGAGGAAATAACCGGAACCAGACCAGCGTTTTTACTGGCTATTTTGCAAGAAGAATTCACTCTGGAGAAATCTGATTTCTGTTATTTAACGAACTTCGATACGGGTGAAGGAGTCAGAGCCATCAGCGGCGAAAGTCTAGCAAAAGTTATGAATCCCACTAGGGATATCCCGTCATTTTTAAATATTACTCGGGAATTAAGAAAAGACCCCTCAAAAACTTTGGTTACCTGCCCAATGAGTTTTGGTTGGGGAGGCGCAATGGGACCTGCGGATTTTATTCCTTTCACCTGGATGCGATATAAAAACAAATTAGAAAGTATCACTGGAAAACCAGCTGACCCTTGGGATATCAGCGACGCTTTTCTGGCTGCAGGGTTATACCTATCGGATTCTGGAGCAAAATTGAAAAGCCACGACGGAGAATGGAATGCAGCAATGTTATATTTTTCTCTGTCAATCAATTCGCCGTACACCTGGTATGCGAATGACGTTTTAACAATCGCAGAAAATCTCCAAGCAGATATTAATACAATTGCCCAATCAAAATAAAACTGATAAAATAAATTATATGAACAAAAAATTAATTGAGGAGCTGGAGCAAAAACTGAAAAAAGAAAAAGCGACTACTGAAAAAACTCTGGCGAAATTCGCCAAAAAAGACGAAAATGTCAAAGGCGACTGGGATACCCGTTTCCCCAAATTTGACGGCGGGGAATCAGGCAGCGGCGCCATGGAAAAAGCGGCTGACGAAGTAACCGAGTACGGCAATCTTTTACCGATAGAACATAATCTGGAAATAAAACTGAAAAACATCAATCTGGCTTTGGAAAAAATCCAAAAACCCACTGTTCACACACAGGGAGAATACGGCAAGTGCGAAAAATGCGGCCGGGAAATCGAAGAGGAAAAACTGAAAATCTCTCCCGAAACAAAACTCTGTTTGAAGTGCCAGGAGAAATAGACTATGCCCCGTAATACAACTTCCAGTATGTTCTTCTACGCCTATGTTTTAGAAAGCCTCAAAGACTCTGACCGATATATTGGCTATACTAATAACTTAAAGAGAAGACTAGAAGAACATAAAAAAGGACTATCTTTTGCCACAAAATTCAGATTGCCTTTCAAGCTTATATATTTCGAGGGCTCTTTAAACCAAACTGATGCCAAACGCAGAGAAAATTATCTTAAAACCACTCAAGGCCGAAGATTTTTAGGGTTAAGACTTCAAGAGTACAAGCGTAAAAGAGCGTTTGGCTCTGGAAGTTGATATACGGGGTATGCTTTCAAAAGTATTTTCAGCCGCTGTTTTGGGACTTGATGGTCAAATTATTGAAGTGGAAGCAGATACTTCTTACGGCCTCCCTATTTTTAACATTGTCGGCCTGCCTGACAAAGCGGTCCAGGAATCGCGGGACAGAGTGGCGGCAGCGATAAAAAGTTCCGGGTTTCAGTCGCCCCACAGCCATCCTTTAAAAACCTTGGTTTCTTTGGCCCCGGCTGACGTAAAGAAAGAAGGCTCGCTTTATGACTTGCCCATTGCTCTTGGATTTTTAGCCGCTTCAAAACAGATAAAGTTTTCGCCCCATGGGCGAATTTTTGTTGGGGAATTGGCGCTGGACGGTAATCTTAGGCCGATAAAAGGGGCTTTGGCAATCTCGCTTATGGCAAAAAACAGCGGTTTTTCAGAGTTAATCTTACCGAAAGAAAATGCTCTGGAAGCGTCTTTAATAAAGGGCATAAAAACAATCGGCGTAAAAACTTTGGGGGAAACTATAAAGTATTTAAACGGAGAAGTCGAAATTTTACCTTTTGAAACAAAAATTGAAAATTTTTTTGAAAAAGTTGAATACCCCGTTGACTTCGGCAACATCGCAGGTCAGGAATACGCAAAACGAGCTTTGGAAATTTCTGCTTCAGGGGGCCATAATCTTTTAATGACAGGGCCGCCCGGCGCAGGGAAATCAATTTTAGCCAAGGCTCTGCCTTCAATTTTACCTCCGCTTTCTTTTGAAGAATCTCTGGAAGTAACGAAAATCTACAGCGTTATAGGCCTTTTACCAAAAGAAAAACCTTTGATAGGCCTCCGACCGTTTCGCTCGCCTCATCATACCTCTTCCGAACCGGCTTTAATCGGCGGCGGCAATCCGCCCAGGCCCGGAGAAATAACTTTATCCCACCGGGGAGTTTTATTTCTGGACGAATTCCCGGAATTTCACCGCGATGTTTTGGAATCGTTGCGTCAACCGATTGAAGAGGGAAAAATCACGGTTTTAAGAGCAAAAAATTATATTACCTTTCCAGCCAGATTCACCCTTGTCGCTGCTGCCAACCCCTGTCCCTGCGGATATTTCGGCGACCCGGAAAGAGAATGTAAGTGTCATTATAACCAAATTCAAAATTACAGAAGAAAACTTTCCGGTCCGCTGATTGACCGAGTTGATATTTTTGTTTTTGTCCCCCAATTAAAATATGAAAAACTGATTGCTCCTGATATTGAAAATGCCAGCCAAAGAATAAGGGAAAGAGTGATTGGAGCAAGGACGCTCCAAAGAGAAAGATTCAAAGAGGAAAACTCTTCGGCCGGCTCAGGGCAAGGCATTTTAACTAATTCGGAAATGGAAATTCCTCAAATAAAAAAATACTGCCATATTGACAGTAAATCGGGAAATCTTTTACGAAAATATGTTGATTCGGGGAAACTTTCTGCCCGGGGCTATCACCGCGTCTTAAAAGTAGCCAGGACCATTGCCGATTTGGATAATTCGCAAAATATTCTCTATAATCACGTCTCCGAAGCCTTGATGTTCAGAATACGGGAAGAAACTTAATATTTTAAATATCTAACTAATTTTTGAAAATTAAGAAGGCAGGAGGGAAGCTCCTACCTTCTTTCGCGAAGGAATTACTTCGATTAATAATCCCATGGGTCTAGTATGAAATGCTTCAAGTAATCCCAGAATCCTCCTCCTTTGAGATAATTTTTTTGGAACCAATCGGTAAGCTTCCTAGCGAGTTTTTCTTTCGCCGATGGATCGCTAGCAGATAGTCGGCACTTCCAAGTACTAACACGCCTATAAAGGTTCTCTGTTATTTCTATGTCTTTCAAACCGATAACGAGCAAGTTAGAATGCCCGCCATTGGGATGCCCACTAGAAAAGCAGAATGTTAGAGAAAGATTACCAAGTGACAAAATCTCCCATTCCTCGCTGACTTCCGT
>Ga0210057_1007885_pt1 | contig 12745 bp, 12 predicted proteins | sample CryGeyCG2114_010_2_FD_183968 | JGI IMG/M metagenome (GOLD analysis project Ga0210057, IMG submission 183968) | Groundwater microbial communities from aquifer - Crystal Geyser CG10_big_fil_rev_8/21/14_0.10 (SPAdes) (version 2) | ecosystem: Environmental > Aquatic > Deep subsurface > Groundwater ... | reverse complement strand
GATGGATTATTTGCACATCTTAAGCAGAAAATCTTAATTCATCGTGGTATTTCTAAGAAAAGAAGAAAACAAATGATTGATTATTTCTTAGAGAATTTCTAGCAGACCGTTTTTCCCTATATCCCCATTTTTCGCACGAAAGTTTTGGGTTTGATCTTCCCTCTGCCATTGGCATTCCTCCCGCCGTGCCCTCCAGTTATTGGTCGCGGCGCCTGTACTTTTAGTGTATTCTTTATTGTACGAAGTGCAATATGCAAAAAAAATATCCATCAACACCGCCGGTTGCCATCCCCAAAAAGCATGGGCTATTTATTATTTACGAAGGCAAAGGTAAAGGTAAAACAACCGCCGTTATGGGTATGGCTGCTCGAGCGCTTGGTACCGGTTTTAATGTCTACATCATTCAGTTTATTAAAGGCGAGTGGCCAAACGGTGAGCAAGATTTTTTTCGTACCTATGCGAAATTGCTAAAGCATCACAAGGGGAAGCCAAGGCTCGGCACCATCGAACTTGTGGTGAGCGGTAGTGGTTTTGTTAAAATACTTGGTGACAAAAAACCGTTTACTGCCCACAAGGCAGCGGCTCGGCAGGCGGTGCTTCTTGCCAAGCGCGCCATTCGAAGCAAGAAGTACGATCTCGTTATTATGGATGAAGCCATAAGCGCCATTGAGTCAAAACTGATTACGACCAAGGACTTACTCTCGGTCGTTAAACTGAAACCGAAGCTTCTACACCTTGCGATGACCGGGCATTTTGCACCAAAAGCGCTTGTTAGCAAGGCCGATCTCGTGAGTCGCATCGATGTGGTGAAGCATCCTTACTACAAAGGAATTCTTGCCCAGAAGGGGATTGATTTTTAGTTTTTATGACTTCTCCTTTTGTTTTGAAAACTGTTTTCTTTGAGCTTCTTGCATTTGCGGTCGGGTTTGAGATTTTCGCCGATGTATTTTTTAAACGTTGGTCGATTGACAGTAGGCCATTATTTTTTACCTTGGGTTGGCGGTCTATTTTATAGGTACTATATTTTGGGCCTTCTCGCTCCGCTACGATTATCTTTCCAAGGCTATTTCCGTCTTTACTATTTTAAATCTTATTGTCGTGGTGTTGGTTGGTGTGCTCTATTTTAACGAACAGTTGTCGTTTGTTAATAAAATTGGCATTGTGCTTGGTATCGCGAGTATTCTGCTTATCGAACTGTAGTCAATGATTGTGTCTTGGTTTTTTATACTGTTGTCTGCGGTTTTCCTTTCGGCAAGGACGATACTAACAAAAAAAGTATTGTTCGATAACGAAACTATGCCGCTATTGTTTTTAGTCTCGCTGTTCTCGATTATTGCCATGGTTGGGTTTTGGAGGGATCTGACGTTTTTTCTTTCGTCTCACCTCTACGCTCTCTTACTATTAAAATCTTTGCTCATCGCTGTTTCGTGGTTCTGTATTTATCAAACGTTTAAATATTTACCGATATCGACCGTAGCTCGGCTGAGAAATTTGCGGTTTATTTTTTGGGTGATACTTGCTTATTTTTTTCTACACGAATCGGTAACCTCTATAAAGTATCTTGGCATTACCATACTAATGATAAGTGCCTACGCGCTTGAATTGCCGTCGGCGAAGAATTTTCTTGAACCCCTCAAACAATTTAAAGTAGGTACTATCTTTTTATCCCTGTGTCTTTATTTGGTACTACCGCCTCTGCGGTTACCGATAAGATACTTATTCGAGAAATGAATTATCTCTCACTTATGTTTTACTTCTATCTTTTTTTGTCCGTTATTTATTTCTTGGTTGTCGTACTGGCAAAAAAACAGCAGGAAACCAAACAACTTTTTCAGGTAACAGCGTTACCTCTTGTGCTTGCTATTACCGCAGCAGCGCTGCTCGCTGATCTTGTCTATTTTGCTGCCGTAGCGATACCAGCGACGCTTATCGTATTACTCATACCGCTGCGTAATCTTTCAATCGTTCTGGGCACCATTATTGGCGGCAGCTTTTTTAAAGAAAAAAATATTCTCTATAAGAGCGCGCTTTGCCTAAGTATGCTTGTGGGGGTCTATTTTATCGTTGCCTAAACAGTTCATCGGTACCTATTTGGCTGTTGTGAAGGGGACGCAGAGGGAGGTGCATAGTGGGACAAAATCGTGCTAAACTATTATTATGGGTTTTAATCCACGACAGTATTTTTTTCTGATAGTGCTTGCTGTTGCCGCTGCGCTAGTGGTAGCTATGTTTTTGCCTTATCTGCAGGCGCTTGCTCTTGCCGCCGCTCTGGCGGTCGTTTTTCGGCCACTTTATCGGTGGCTGCATAAAAAGTTAAATGGGTATGAACCGGCGGCTGCATTTTTGACGGTCGTCATTGCCGTTGGGTTAGTGCTCATTCCGCTCGTCGTTATTGGTGGGCTTATCTTTATAGAAGCGCGCGGGCTTATCTCGGACTTACATTTTTCTGGCACCATTCAACTGCAAGGTGATGTGGCAAATGTTGTCCATCAGTTTTTCCCTGCTTTCCCTGGAAGTCTAGCAAGCTATTCAGCAGACGCTATTCGCTGGTTTAGCAGTAATATTAATGGACTCGTTTCAAGCACGTTTAGCGGATTCGTTAATTTCTTTATTGGGCTACTGGGATTCTTTTATTTATTAAAAGATGGCGATCGACTTTCTAAGGTATTAGTAAAGTGGAGCCCGCTTGCCGATAATCATGACTACCAGTTGCTCGATAAACTAGAATCGGCATTACACGCTATTCTTGTCGGATCAGTTGTTGTTGCTGCCGTACAGGGATTGGTTGCCGGTATTGGGTTTGCCATTTTTGGCATACCAAATCCAGCTGTCTGGGGAACAGTGACGGCGTTCGCGGCATTCATCCCCGCCATTGGGACGGCCATTGTTGTTGTACCGGCGGTGCTCTATGTTGCCTTTACTGGTACCATTTTACAAGCGGTTGGGCTGCTTCTTTGGGGTACATTACTCGTCGGACTCGTCGACAACTTTATTCGTCCGCAAGTTATTGGTCGAGGATTTAATGTGCATCCTTTTTTGATTCTGCTTTCGGTAATTGGTGGTCTCAGTTTCTTTGGTCCGCTTGGTGTACTCTTTGGCCCAATGGCACTGGCGCTTCTCTTTGCGCTTATTGATATGTCTGGCCATTTCATGGAAGCGGAAGCAAACCAAAAGAGTTAATTTTGTTAAAGGTCGTTTCTTTACTCGCCTAACTAACCTTATCTTATGAATGACTATACGACGGTCGTCAGTTGGGGAGAGACTCTCACGACGGCTTTCCAAAACCTATGGATCAAGAGCCTTAGCTATCTACCAGAGCTATTTGGCGCGATAGTCTTATTGGTTATCGGTCTTATTTTGGCTTCCTTATTAGGAAAGCTTGCTCGGCAGGTGATTAGCTACGCACGCATCGACGCCATCTTTGAGCGCATTGGTCTTTCTCGGGAGGTTGATCGATTTGGCGTGCAGTTTTCGTTTTCCGGTCTTGTCGGTTGGCTAGTCAAGTGGTTCTTTATTTTGGCGACGCTCATTGCCGTTGCCGATACATTAAATATTCCGCAGGTCACGGCGTTTCTTACCGACGTCGCCCTCTACATACCTAACGTCGTCGCCGCCATTATTATTTTGGCAATCGGTGTTGTGGTAGGACGGTTTGTTTCTGAGATTATCGAACGCACCGTTAAAGCCTCGCATGTTGCAAAGACTGTTGCGACAACTTTGGCGACCATTGCCAAGTGGGCGATTGTGGTGTTTGCCTTTATGGCAGCACTTGTTCAACTCGGGGTAGCGAGAAGCCTTATCCAGATTCTCTTTACCGGTTTTGTCGCCATGTTGGCGCTTGCTGGTGGCCTTGCCTTTGGCCTTGGTGGTAGAGATCAGGCCGGACGGGTTATCGACTCACTCTCAAAAGAATTATCTCGGCGAGAGTAAGCAGTATAGCATTGGTACCAAAAACAGACTCGCGAAAGCGGATCTGTTTTCTATATCTTGTGGATAAAAATACTATCTAACTACAAGATGTTGTGTTTGGCTTGGAATCGTATGCTTGACTGTCCTTGTTTCGCTTGCTACTATAGCTGTACGTCAATTGACGAGTACTTTAAATACAACGAATTTGTCTGGCAAGTAGGGTGCAATTCCCTCACAGGTCCGCTACCGTATAGTCGGAAAACTGGCAGTTCGTTTAAGGTTGCACTGAGCCCCTCGAGATACGGGGGCGGAAGTTAGTATTTGACTACAGTCGCTGTTGTCAGATATACGTTCCGCCGTCAGGCGGTTTTTAATATCCGTTTCTCATCAAGGAGGGCGGGCTCATGTCGACCAGGTGACATTCAAAAGCGTGAACCTACGCTTCTTGTACGGTAATCCCGTACACACGTCGCCGTAAGAGGTTAACGGGCGAATCAGTAAGTCCCGTACGATCTCACCCGAAAAGGGCCCCTTCTAGCACCCTCCCTCTCTCTTCTCTCACTTCTTTCTTTTTCTTTATAGCGTATGGGGCCCTCTTTTCTTTGGAAAAATTTTTGGTGATGAACTGTATAAAACTTACTTTGACGTTTTGGGGCTGGCAAGCGTTGATTTTGTGAGCACGAAATGAGTCGCCATTCGCCATTGGCTATTTGTAATTTGCTAGTTCGTTGTCTCAAACATTTTTGCCCGGGGCGGGAGTCGAACCCGCATGACCGATTGGCCACAACATTTTAAGTGTTGCGTGTATACCATTCCACCACCCGGGCACATTATCTATGCCCTATATTTTTACCACGATGTGTTGGTTTAAGGCTATGGCAATTCGGGCACAGTATTCTTAGGTTTCGTAGTCGGTTATCTGCAGCACTGTCATTAATGTGATCAAGCTCAACGAGGACTCTTCCGTCGTTACTCCTTTGCGCCCAACCACATTCTTCACATGCCCGCTTTTTTAGCCCTGACCGAAACAGTCGTTCTTTTAATTTATAACTCTGAAACGGTATTTTGTTTTTTAGTATAGCTTCTAGGGGGACAAGAGGTGCCCTAGCTAGATGTTCATTTTTGCTCCACCCCTTACCTTTAAAATGTGTTGTATTCAGGGGGAGTTCTTTAAGGTATTTTTTGAGTTGAGTGTAATTGCCCCCTGCTGGTTTAAGATTTAATTTTTTAAGAACTTCCCGAAAAGATCTAGAGCTTGCAACAGCCTTAATCAGATTAGCCTTTTGCCATCGATGCCTATGCAGAACAAAAGGTTAGCATACGGTACAGGCAGTGTATAGTACATATAGCAGCTGTGCTGTTTTATTTTTATAATGCTGTCGGATTTACATTTCTTTAAAGTCGGGGATAGCCCTTTAGTAGCGGGACTACTGACCTTGTATACCTTCCGACAAAGTCGGAAGGAACCGTGGAGCCCCGCTGGTGCGGGACTACTGACTTTGTATACCTTCCGACAAAATCGGAAGGTACGCTAGTGGAGCGGGCAACGGGAATCGAACCCGTAACCTCAGTTTGGAAAACTGATATTTTACCATTAAACTATGCCCGCAGGGGTTTTTCACATCCTAGCTTGCTTTTTCTAATCCGTGAAGACCAAAACCGTGCCACCAAGTATTCACCTCATTCGTTTACATCAACGTGTAGGGTATCGTCGGGATTTGTTTCAATGTGAAAACCAAAGTTCGTGGCGGCGTCCCTAGTCGCCCCATGACTACTTGACCGCTCATCGGTAACTGTATTGGCTGCTTTTTCTTGTTGCGCTACCGACATGGTGTCGAGCGGGCTTCGCTTTTTCGTTGGTGTTTCTATGCCGTGTCGTTGTGACCATGTTACGGGAAGTTTGTGCACATCAAACAGCGCATCGTCTTTATGTATATACTTGTCCACCAGAGCGTAATCTTCAGGAAATGATTGACGCAGGGCATCACCCGCGGTGAAGTACGCGCTGACAATCTCTGCCCAGTACTCTCTGGCCGAAACGGAGTGGCCAGCGGGGGTACCGTCGTCAACTAAGTTATAGTATTGCGTTTTCCATCAGCCGGATTTTGGTAGTGATCAGCGGACGCGAGGCGTACAGCAATTTGATCGAGCATCTCGTAGCGTTCTAAAAGGGTCAAGGCTCGATCGGTTAGCCAATCGTTCGCGTGGGCCAGTTCGTGAGCAATGGTTTGACGAAAAGTTGAATTACATGCTTCAGGGGTTGCATGGCTAATGCCGGGACTAAGTTGGTAGACGAGAAATTTTTGCAGTGCTTCGTTTCTATCTACAAAATTTGTCGTAAACTCCGCGCTCACCTGCGCGATTTCTCCGTCCCATACGGTTTGTTTTCCTGGTTTATCGATAAAGTAAATACCGTCAATTTCATCTTGTAGCCAACTTTTTGGAAATACCTCTGGCAGTTCAGTGAAGAGTTGCTGTACATCAACTGGCATTTTTTTGAACGCATCGCCATAGATGGGGACCTCGTTTGTAGGCGGTGACTCTGTGCGTCGTTCTCCGAAGGCAATGTTATCCCAGATAAAAATTTGCTCGATAGTTTTTGCGCCGAATCGCTCTTGCAGCTTTGCCTGTAGCTGGCGGATTGCCTCACGTTCTTCTTCAGGCAAGTTTGCTTGCTCGGTCGAGTAGCGTACAGGATCTAGGACGAGGGATTTTGCCTCAGCGATTGTTGGTCCGGTAAGCAACAGCGAGGCACCAATGAGTTCTCCTATTTTTCCCCAGCGTCGAAAAGACTCAAGTGGCGTTCGATACCGCTTTGTTCGCTCGGTACTTTCTTGTTGCGAAGTTTCGTTTTGACGCGGTCTTAGCTTTTCCATAAATTATTTTTCTCTACGCCACTCAAGTACCGGCGGAATAAACGAGATGATAATAATAAGGAGCACGATTGGCAAGAGGTAGTGGTCGACGTTCGGCACAACACTGCCAAGCCAGTAGCCAAGGAGCGGTACGCCAACCGCCCAGCCGAAGGCCCCGATAACATTGTAGGTGAGAAAGGTTTGGTAGCGCATCTTGCCGACGCCCGCCAAGATTGGCGTAAAGGTGCGGACGATTGGCACAAAGCGTGCTAGCAAAATAGCCTTACTGCCGTATCGGGCAAAGAATGCCTCGGTTCTAACAAGATGCTGTTTGTGAAAGAGAATTGAATCTTCTCGCGTAAAGAGCCGTGGTCCGATACGTTTACCAAACGCATAGCCGACACTATCTCCTAAAACGGCAGCCAGAAACGAGACGGCAATAAGCGTTGGTAGGTGCAGGAGGTGTTGTGAGGCCAAGAGGCCCGCCGTGAAAAGTAAACTATCCCCAGGCAAGAAGAAGCCAATGAAGAGGCCAGATTCAGCAAAGACAATTGCTGCAACCCCAGAAATGCCGATAGCGGCGATGATAGTTTGCAAATCAATGTGCGGCATGGTCTTTGCGTTTCTTTTCCGCTTCCCGCACTCGTGCTTCGTTCATGCCAAAGTGGTGCCCGATCTCGTGCCAGACGGTTTCGGTAATGAGCTTTGCAATGCTGTCTTCTGTCTGACCAATGGCGAGAATGGCAGACTTAAAGAGCGTGATTTTGTCTGGCAGTACCATGCCATAATTGGGGCCACGCTTCGTCAGTGGTACCCCCTGGTAGAGGCCGAGAAGCACCTCACCACTGCGAAGTGGCACCTCACCAGATTGTTCCGGTCGGGCGTCTTCCTCGACAAGTATTGCGACGTTATTCATGAGTTTTTGAAACCGTTCAGGGATGTCATCGAGCGCTCGTTCTACAAGCTCTTCAAATTCGTTATCGGTCATGCTTGTATGGTAGCGGAAGCGAGGTTTCTCGGCTACCGTTGCCGAACTGGTCAGGCGTTGTTATACTCAAGCCCACCGTTTCTGTAGGGCAGACTATTAGCATGTTTTCTTGTATAGCTTACGGCATAAGTGTATAGCTTTCTCTATGGCAGGGTAGCTCAGCTGGTTAGAGCAACGCCTTCATAAGGCGGAGGTCGCGGGTTCAAGTCCCGCCCCTGCTACCACTATTTAGTTCTGGCTACGCCAGAACTTTTTATTGCAAGTGTCCCTCAGCAGCGGGGCTACTAAACAATCAAGACAACGAACTAGCAAATTGCAAATAGCCAATGGCGAATAATGACTCATTTCGTGCTCACAAAAACCGGACTCTTGGGGCTAACAAGTTGGCTAAGAGCAAATCGCAAATAGCGTATAGTTTATGGCATACAGCGTAAAATCGGTTAAGTTTTAATTTTTGCATTTTGAGTACCCCCCTTTGCATAACGCGTATAACGTCTTTTCATATTCACCTTTAGTTCTGACACCGCCAGAACATTTTGATTGACAAGAGGTGGGTTTTTTGCTAGAGTAACGCGTTTGTTGTTGCTATACTTTTCAATATGAAACCATACGAACGACATAAGATGCCACCAGAGCGCACCGGTAAATGGTGGGAGGTTGATGACGGCCGAGAGAGTAAGCGAAAGGACCTTACAGAATTTTTAGATGTATTGCGCGGCGGTGATACGTGGGGATTCAAAGGCTATTACTCGCCGGTAGAGCTACCAGGAGAAGAACGTGAAATTTTAAAAGAAGAGCTCGATCGTCCGGATAGCGGAGACAAGTTGATTCTTTTTATTGAAGGTCTTCGCGTTTACGAATCTATGCAAGGCCTAACACTTGAGGAGGTAGCCAAGGCGCTCGAAGAGCGTGGCGTTGTGTTGAGCGATTCTCGTTTTTTGGCAGAGGCGTTGGAGCAAGCAGATTTTTTGGTGCAGGGTACGATTGTTGAGCTTGCGTCTGAATATTTAAGCGATGCTGATTTTGTGCAGTTCATAGAATCTGTCGCTACAAATTTTCGCATCAGCTACCATAAAGGTGTCGATACTTATGACTATGTGTTTGGCGAATCGAACGATAGAGAACAATCATTGCTGCGCGGCTATGCGGAGCCTTTTTTTGCAGAGCTGACGAGCGCCATCAAAAAAAGACAAACAGTCGAAAATATAAAAGCACTCCAAGACGCATTCACTGATTGCTTGCAACGCTTTATAGCTTGTGAAGTCACCGAACAGATTACTTTTGAATCTTGGCAATCGATGGACACTAATGAGCAGTCGGCGAGGCGGGCGAGAATTGACGATCCGGACTTTGAGAAGCGGCTATCGCGTATGCGCGATTATGAGTACGCCATTGATCCTCAAGAGTCAGTTCAAGAATACGAAGAACGGAGAGGTATGTACTGGCAAGATTTTACTGGTGAATCCGTGAGGGGGGATATTGATGACGAATTTATCGGCGCTTTGAATCATGTACTTGCTAACTTAAAGGCAGTAGGTGGAAATGAGCGAACAATTGAACTGTTGCGTACCTGGCTCGAAGTTGACCCTTTAGCAAACCCAATGCATGTTGGCGAAGCGCTTTCATCTATTGACGCTGCGGCAAGTGTTGAAGCACTACTGCCATTGTTGCGACATCGAGACCCAAAAGTTCGTGAAGGGGTAACTCGGGCACTCTATCGTATCGAACTTGGCAGCCTTCCCGTCTCCGAAAAAGGTGTTGAGTATCCCGGGAAGCAGTTTGATCTTGGCGAATTCAATAACCCTCGCTACAGCGCCGCCCGTCTAACCGGCGACGGACAAGTTGGTATTTTTGACGACCAAGGACGCTTATTTAAGCACTTCGCTCTCGAGGGGTTAAGTGGGGACAGCGAAGTCATTCGGGCAAAGGTTTTCGACTTTACCGTTGAGATGCTGTTCACTTCGCGCGGAGACGAAACCGCAGAAGAACAGGAGGAGCGTCAGCAGTATCTAAGAGAATTTCTTGAGCATTATCAAGATTTTTTTGACAGCGAATTCATCCAAAAAACAGGCGTTGCCTGGAATAACCTTTCGTTTCCAGAGCAAGGACAACTCTTGTTGTTTTATCGTCACAGCTCAAGCGAGGAACAAGAACGTTTGATAACTTTTGTAGAGCAATATGGCGAAGAGGGTTTTCGCAGTTTCCTGGCATTAGACCGACTCGGTCAAGACGCGGGTGAACGTATCATTACTATTGGGGAGCAGTACCCGAAACAGGTCGGCGAGCGAGGCAGACGTATAGCCGCTGGTGTATTTGCAAAATATAGCGAAATTGTGCTTACTGCGGATCAAATTGATAAGTACCTTCGAGACAATTACAAAAAGTGGGGCGGCGACGACGTACTTTCCCGGCGCGTTACTGACAAACTTCTTTCTCGAGCCAATGACTTGATTCTTGAGTTTTCGAACAAGAGTGATGACGACAGTCAAGAAGCAAAAGCAGGAGAGCTAGAAGAAAAACTTAGACGAGTCAACGCCGACCTCGTGCTTTTTAAAAGCGTTTTTAAGTCAGCCTTTGAAGAAGGAGAGAGCCGTAGTGAGCCGTTGCAATTAGAAGATATTGAAGGGCTTGTTTTAGAGAGTTGCAAGTCAAGCGAACTGCACGACGAAGATAAACTTACTATGCGAGAAATATTCTTAGAACATAGAAAGAAAAGTCGACCAGAGGTGCGCGAGTTAGCGCTGCAAGAATTTGTTGGCGAACAAGGGCGAGAAGACAATGTTTTTTACCTTCTTCGCAAAGAAGAAAAGGTGCTCTCTTTTGTTTTTATGCGACCAATAAGCGCTGACCGTGTGTATATGGGAGGCTTCAATACGAATCCTGAATTAGCGGGGTCGGCTATTGGGGGGGTTATGTTTAGCGAGTTACTTGAACGGTTTTCAAACAAGGGGGTCACAGTTGAAATTAAAGTGAATCCAAAATTAATTCCAATGTTTCGGCACTACTTAGACGATTTTCAGTTTGTTATCGAAAGTACCGACGACGACTACAAGGGAACAGGTGAAACCGTACATACGCTTATCCGGCAGCCGGCACAACGGTACGAGCAAGCGGCTTAGCTGTTTTCCACGACAGCTCAAAGAGTAGTCGGTGAGTTTGGTAGATGTGTGGGTCTTCAAGGATAACACCAATGACCCCTTTTTCATCGAGAGTAATGTAACTGACCTTTTTGTCATAAATTTGAATTACCGTAGAGAAATTCTTATCGGTAGCCAGCGTGCGATACTCGGTAAGCGATCGTGACCGGTAAACGGCCGCGTGCGCTCGGGCGTAGGCTGATTCGGGTATGATGATACTTTTTTTTATCTGTAGGCGCTGTCTCTTCTGGGTATGCTCTAAGCTCAAGTTTCGAGCAAATTTACTTAAGGCCACATCGTCAACGTAGGAGTAGATGGTTTCGGTTGCAGTCAACGAGTCGTCTACCACTTTTTGCACACCTGCCATGCCCTCAAAAAACCTAACATTCGGGCGGTGCATAATAAGGTTAAACGAAGACTGAAGAGAGGGGAGGGTGCCCGTCAAGCTGGCGCTCGCCTCCTTTAATCGCTGCTCGTTAGTGGCGACCACTTTTTCAAGGTTTTGCGGGCTCTCTATTTGAAATACCTTTTTGCCATTTTCAGTTAGTTCGCTCACTAGCCCCTTTTCCTTAAGGCCATAAAGAGCATTGTAGGCACTACCGCGCTTTAGGCTGGTTTTTGGCAGGATTTTCCCGACCCCGGCTTTACCCATGCTCAGCAGGGTTTCGTAAACTTCCGCCTCTTTTTCGTCAAGGCCGACCTTTTTTAATAGGTCACCCAACATTAATTGAGCCATATAGATAAGTGATTATAGCGTAAAGTATAGCTCTGTTTGTTTTATTTGTCAATCTATTTTGACAATATAAATCAATATTTATGCCTAAATTAAGCAATATATCAAAATAGATTGTACAAACTGACCATATTTACGTCAGTAGGTATTGACATATTTTGCAGGTGTGCTATTGTGTCCGGTTATCCTCAAAAAGGGTAACGAGGAGAGAAACTCCATAGAACATTACAACGTGTTACCAAAAGGTTTCGTCCGGCCAAAGAACCCGGAGCGGGAACCCCACCCAACGGAGAATCGCGGCAATGTCCACGAGGAGAGAGTGTTGGAACGATACACCGCTACGACCGGCAGTTGTGTGCAGTGCGTTGCTTGGACCCATCGAGGAGAGGGGATCCAACCGGCCCACCGTCCCTGCCGATTACCGTAGCAACGAGTGCAGCCCAGCACTAAACAGGAGAGGTCATTCTTTAGGAACGACGTCATCACTGGTTCGCCGAGCATAGCTCGACGATGCATTAGTGCTGGGAACACTCGCTGTTACAGCGAGGAGAGAGGTTTATCCAACACTTTTGAAAATCGTGCTGGGAAAAGTTGGCGAATCGCGTAGCGCGAATCGTCAGAGAAGGAATGTTCATTACAGCTTAGCAGCTACAGGAGCGGCGAAGCTCGAAGAGCTCCGTCGCGAGCAGGAGAAGATCCGGTTCTACAACCGGCATCTTCTTGCGGTAGGAGGAAGGGAGAAGTACGATCTCTCTTCCTATATATCTTGGCTAGAGAGTCTCCTCGCGCGTCTCTCGCGCTAGGAGGTCGAGAAAACCGACGGCGGAGTAATCTCCTCCGTTGGGTAAACCAGTCGCAAAATTAGAAGCGCCCACTGCCATAGTGTGGGAGCAGTGCCGTGAAGCTCGGCAACAGAAAAGTCCGGTCATCCGACCGGACAAGCTCAGTCAGCGACTGGGCAAGCACTCGGACTGGCGAAGCATATAGTCAACGTACTGTTATGGTTCAATACCTTGTAACCACCTGAGTGAGGTGCATTGTATATCTATGGCCTACACAACCAATCCTCACCTCCCGGAAGTACGCATGCAAGTGGTCGAGCTCGTGCGCTCTGGGTGGAGTA
>Ga0210057_1007884_pt1 | contig 12747 bp, 11 predicted proteins | sample CryGeyCG2114_010_2_FD_183968 | JGI IMG/M metagenome (GOLD analysis project Ga0210057, IMG submission 183968) | Groundwater microbial communities from aquifer - Crystal Geyser CG10_big_fil_rev_8/21/14_0.10 (SPAdes) (version 2) | ecosystem: Environmental > Aquatic > Deep subsurface > Groundwater ... | reverse complement strand
TGTCGTATTTGTAGGTTTCAGATTCTATGTCCAAAACGTATTTTCTACTGTCTCCAAGAGCTGCCTCAACTTGCTTTATAGCGATAGTCATAGCGGTCATCTCGGCAGGGTCTAATGACAAATGATGATCAGGGCTCAGAGGAAGATTTTTATCTACGGTGTAATGTTTTTCGATTAGCCTAGCTCCCAAAGCAACTGCGGCCGGCGAAACGTTAATCCCCAGAGTATGGTCGGAAAGGCCTATGGTGTATTCGGGATACATTTGCGCAAAGGTTGGGATTACTCTCAGGTTCGCATCTTTATAGTCTGTTGGATAGTTTAAGGTGCATTGCATTAACACAATTTGTTTGTTCCCCTCGTTTTCGATTGTGCGCACGGCCTCGTCGATTTCTTCATAAGACGCCGCGCCAGTTGAAAGGAATATCGGAAGACCTGTTTTCGCGGTGTGCTTAAGAAAAGGCAGATCAGTGAGGTCTGAAGAGGAAACTTTGACGGCTTTCATCCCAAGTTTCACTAAAAAATCCAAACTATCGTCATCAAATGGGGTTGAAAGAAATTCTATGTCGTTGTCTTCGCAAGTTTTCACCAATTCCGGATAAGTTTCCAGGGGTAATTTATCCATTGTGCTATAGGAATCATACTGAGTTCCTTCGGGGTTTTCTTCACCTTCCCACTCCCAGAATCTTGGCGCAGTCTTTGTAACCAATCGGTCAGCTTTATAAGTTTGAAATTTGACGGCGTCGGCGCCAGATTTCGCAGCGCTTACGATAAGTTTTTTTGCGAGCGTGAGGTCGTTGTTATGATTAACGCCGACTTCGGCTACGATGTAGGTCGGCTGATTTCGGCCTATGATTTTCTTTCCAATTTTTATATCCATATATTTATTTATTTAATTTACTTATTAAAATACCAAGTTAAATATTTGTCCAGACCTTTCTCAAGAGATGTTTTGGTAGTGAAATTTAAAACTCGTTTTGTAGACTGAACACCACCCCAAGTAGACACTGGTCTTGAAGGGGGATTGGTCGAAATTATTTCTATAGGTTTCTTAAATTTTCTTTTCATTTTTTCGGCGAGTTCTTGGAGGCTCGTTCTAGATCCACTTGCGCCATTAAGCACGACAAATTTTTTGTCATTATACTCCAGAGCTTTTTTTATTAGCGCAATAACGTCTTCGATATAGATAAAGTCACGGTACGCCGGGGATTCGGGAATAATTATTTTGCCGCGGCTTTTAGAGTTTTCTGCGAAAGATGGAATGACCCCTCTTTCCGTTCTCGGACCATAAACACTCGCCATTCGTAAAATAGTTGTCGGCACAAACCGAGAAAAATCCTTGTAAATTTTTTCAGCCAATATTTTCGTTTTTGAATAGTTGTCAGAAGCTTGGACCGGATCAGTTTCGCTAGAAGGTTTATTTTGAGGCTTATAAATATTCAGACTGGATAGAAAGATAATTCTTTTTACCCCAATTTTTTTACAGGTCTCGAGCAACGTTTTTTGGGCTGAAACATTTATTTTCCGCATAGTCTTGTAGTCTTTTGTATTTCCGGATATTCCGACTAAGTTTAATACTATATCTCCTTTGGAAATCACTTTCCTCAAATCGGCCGGTTTTGTTATATCGGCTTCGTTGCGAGTCACCACCCTGACTTCAAAATCTTTGGCCAAAGCCGGTGTTAATATTCGCCCCAAATTGCCTCCCGCACCGAGGATAACTATTTTTGTTTTGACAAGGTCGCTAACAATTTTTTCGAGTCTTTCGATTCCTTTGCCATCGACGACCTTAGCGGCGTTACCTGCCAGTTTAAGCCGAGCCGGATAATCATTGACTAATTTTGTGACAGTCGAGGCGATTTTCTTTTCTTTTCTTTTTTCCCCTGAACCAAGATTTACGAATGTATTTGGGGGAAAGTTTTTATAAATACGCTCACTTTCAATTTTATTTTGGGCGAGAGCTATTATCGGTATTCCCAAATACATCAATTCAGAAAGCGTATAACCTCCGGAAGCAAGAGCAATGTCTGCTTTAAGCATAAGTTTTCCAAGTTCTTGTCCGGAAGTTAAGTTGTAATGGAGTTTATGCGGTTTAGGGAAAGTTTTTAGATAGTTAGAAATAATTTTCAGATTTTTATTGGCATATCCTGTAACCACGGTAACCTTGAAATTGCCGGGGACAGAAGATAGGGCTAGTAAGCTTTTCCAGGTGAAATTTCCAGGGTCGCCTCCTCCAAATAGCAAGAGAACGTTTTTTACTTCTCTAGTTAACTTTCTGGCTTTAAAAGAATGTAATTCTGGTTTAAGTAAAATGTGTTTTGTTCCGTAATGTTCTCGGTTTTTTGGGTGGGGGAGAAAGACTGTTGTTACTTGTGCATCTCCTTTTACGGGGTGAAGCAGAGCGTTTAGTATCACCACTTTAGAATTTAAGGGTTTGATTTGGTGCAAATAAGACGAGTTTACGGCTATCATATCAAACATTAAAATATCCGGATTTTCTGTCTCGATAATAGAATTAAGTATTTGAATTTCTTTGTTCGTCCCCTTTTTTACAAGATAGGTACGAAAACCGAGACTTTCAGTAAGTTCTTTAGCCCTGCTGTCGTCATCGTTTATGCAAAAAATACTTTCGAATTTCGAAGTTTTAGCAAACCACAGGCATTCATATAAATGACCTGTTCCGATTTTATGACTTGCGTCTACACGGAATAGAATTTTTGGAACCACTCTCATGATTTGCGAATTTGAAGAATCTCTTCGGCTTGTTTGAAGTCTTCTATAGTGTGAACATCAACAGAATCGTCGCTTAAGAAAATTTCAGCTTTGTATTTGAACGGATCTCCGTAATTTAATAGGCGTTCTTTCCTCAGTGCCCAAATTGAGCCGTGGACATGAAGATTTTTATCAATTGTGATCAATTCATTAATTTTCGGAATCTCCATAATTTTAAGAGCTCTCTTAATCAAGTCTTCCGGCAGGGTGGGGGAGTTCGATTGCAAAGAAACAACGAGATCGGGGTTATCCATGTATTTGTAGGCGTGTTCGAAAACTGGCATATTCGGGACATTGTCTCCAGCTAACTCCTCGGGTCTTTTAATTACTATGGCCCCGCGAGCTTCTGCTTCTCTCTGCATTTCTTCTGAATCACTACTGAAATAAGTCTGTGGAAAAATTTTCAGGGCTTTTTCCAAGTTCCAGCAAAAAAGTGGTTTACCGCAGAGATCTAAGAGGTTTTTCCGTGGAAGTCTCTTGCTTTTGAGCCTCGCTATAATAATAGCTGCAGTTTTCATAAATCTCTATTTAATATTTTTTTGACTCCTTCTGGAGATAAATAGTCTTTAGAGGAGTATAAATCAGGCCGGGTGACTTTCTGGAAGCCAGAATAGGGCGACAATTTTTTGCGATTTAAGGAGTATATAGAAACTACGGGACGGATAATAAACATTTTTTTATTCTCGAATATCTCCGATTCTCCTTCATTGGTGCCGATTAATTCTTCATGAAGTTTTTCTCCGGCTCTTTTACCGACCACCTTAAGATTAACTTTTTTATTAGGAAAGTATTTTTGTAGGAAAATTTTTGCCAGATCGAGGATTTTTATTGAGTGCATCTTGAAAACAAATATCTCTCCGCCTTTCATCAGTCTGGCGGCGGTAAAAGTCAGGTCTATTGCATCATCTTGTGACATAAAGAATCGAGTCATCTCTTTGTCCGTAATTGTCAGACTTCTGTCATTTTTGACCTGCTGTTCCCAAAGCTTGAGTACTGAGCCGCGGGCCCACAATACGTTTCCGAAGCGGACACAAGAAAAAATCGTCTTGGAATTGCCTTTATAATAATTGGCGTTTACGAAAAGTCTTTCCATCATTAGCTTAGAAATTCCCATAATACCGATTGGGTTTACAACTTTGTCAGTGGATATGGCAATAACTTTCGACACTTTGTTTTTAAGCGCCATCTTTATAACATTTTGAGGTCCGATGATATTGGTTTTGACAGCTTCAAAGGGATTGTATTCGCAAAAGGGAACATGTTTTAAGGCTGCGGCGTGAAATACAATGTCGACTCCTTGCAAAGCTAGTTCTAGACGTTCGGCATCGCGAATATCTCCGATCAGGAATCGCAGTTTGGGGTGATGCTGAAGATGTTCTAGCAATTCATACTGTTTAGATTCATCGCGGGAAAAAACACGGATTTGTTTAGGGCCTTCTTTTAATAAAGCCTCAACCAGTTTTGATCCGATAGTCCCTGTTCCTCCCGTGACGAGTATAGTTTTGTTCTTAAATTCTTTTAGCATAATTAGTTGTTACCGATCTTTTTAATAAATTTTTTCTTAATAAACCCTCTAGGAGGGTGTTCAAGGGGTACGGGTTTCATTTTACCCTTAAAATTCATATCCGGGCCTAATTATGGGCCTCTTTATTAAGTTGTCAACTCTTTTGATACCTTTTGACACCTTTTGATACTTGTGTATAATTATAGGACAATGACAGAAGAAATAAAACCTAATGCGGTTTACACCATGAACGAATCCAAAGAACTTCTAAAAATAAGCAGTTCTACTATAAAAAGACTGCTTAAAAAAGGTCTTATTAAAGCTAATAAGGTTGGCGGCCAGTATAGAATTTTAGGTAAAGAAATCCTACGATTGGTGTCTCCAGAAGTCGAAAAGAAAGCTACCCGGTCCTATCTTGATCTCAAGAAAAAAGTAGTTGAAAAAATAAATAAATGGTAAACATTCTCAAGCGCATAAAGTTGTCTCTTGCCTTAGCAAGGGAAGCTTTCAAGGGATATAAATTCTACATCGCTGTTCTAACAGCGCTCGGCTTTTTAAGTGGTATCCTCGGTGGTATTGGTATTAACGCACTCATACCTCTTTTCTCTCTTATTATGGGAGAATCCGGTGGCGAAGATTTTATCTCGAGGAGCATCAAGAATGTTTTTGCATTTTTCGGTGTTGAATTCGGGTTAAGGAATATCTTATTTTTTATTATTGCCATTTTTGTAATTAAGGCGATTGTTCTCGTCATCTTTTCTTACATTGACGCTTACATTTCTTCAAGCTACGAAGCAAGCACCAGAGCTCGAATCTTTGAAAAAATGGTCAAAGCCAAGTGGCAGTATCTGTTAAATGAAAAGCTGGGGCATTTAGAAAAGATTTTAATGAATAACGTAGAGCAATGCAGAAACTTTCTGGCACTGATCAGCATAGCAGTGATGGTTCTGTCTAATCTTATCGTTTACATTTTTGTGGCGGTTAACATTTCTCTAAAGATAACCATTCTGACTATTTTACTTGGCGGAATTTTGTTCCTGTTCATGATCCCCCTGTTAAAGAAGATAAAGAATGTTTCTTACGCCCAAGAAAGAATTAATCGAGAGGCGGCGCATCATATAAATGAGAATATTTTGGGCATGAAGCTTATTAAGACAATGCTTGCCGGTGAAGGAATAACTAAAATTGCCAAAGGTCATTTTAATAGCATTAAAGATATAAAAATTAGAGCAACTATTTTAAGCGTCTTGACTTCCGTCTTGGTTGAGCCGGTTACTGTTATATTTATTGCTGTTTTATTTGCTATTTCTTTCAAAACCGCCGGATTTGAATTGGCGGCTATCCTGGTATTGGTCTATGTTATCAAGCAGATTTTTGTCTACATAAGGCAAATTCAGGATTTGGCGGTCGGAGCTCATACCTACACTCCTTATTTGAAAGTTGTTTTAGACTATGAAGACCAGATTGAAAATTCTCGCGAGATTGATAATGGCAAATTTCCTTTCAGCTTTGATAAAGAGCTCAAGTTTAAAGATGTTTCTTTCTTTTATAAATCTAATAAACATGTTCTGGGAAACATTAACTTTTCTTTAAAGAAAGGCGAGATGCTCGGTTTTATCGGGCCGTCTGGGTCCGGGAAGACTACTATAACCGACTTGATACTTCGACTTTTCGAACCAACACAAGGAAAGATTTTTCTTGATGACAAGAGAGCAGAAGAAATTAACTTGAAAGACTGGCGAAGGAATATAGGTTACGTGTCCCAAGACGTTTTTTTGGTCAACGATTCAATCTTAAATAATGTTAGATTTTATGATCAGTCAATTTCTGACGAAGATGTTTCGGAGGCGCTTAAAGAAGCTAACGCATATGATTTTATTAAAGAATTACCAAAAGGTTTAAATACTGTAGTGGGCGAGAGGGGAATAAATTTATCGGTAGGACAAAGGCAAAGAATTGCTATTGCCCGAGTTTTAGCCAGAAAGCCTCAAATTTTAATTCTAGACGAGGCCACAAGCTCTCTTGATAATGAATCAGAGAAGAAAATCCAGGATTTTATTAATTCTTTGAAGAGAAAAATAACCGTATTTGTTGTTGCTCATCGACTTTCGACTGTCACCAATTCAGACCGGCTCATTATATTGGAAGACGGGAAGATTTCTGAAGAAGGAAGTCCTTCAGAACTTTTGAAAGATAAATTATCTTATTTTTATAAAGTTTCAAATATCAGTAATTAAGATTATTCATGAGATTATTCTTATTTTGGCCAAATAAATATTCTGATCTCTCGATTGTTATAAAAAATCTGGAGAAAGCCGGGCATGAAATTAAATATTGGGTGGGGAATAACGGAACCAAGGAACCACCGAGAGAATATCCGCCTTATTTGGGAGGCACAATTTTCCACGACCATTATGCAGCTTGGGAGGGAGTGCCTGCCGAGGACATTGACTCCCTAGAATTTCCACCTCCAGGAGAAGAATTAATCGAAAGCATGCTTAGAGCGCAGTCTATAGCTCTTGTCATGATGAATAAAAGATTTGACACTTTCGGCATCGATCAGAGGCTCAGTTTATATTACAAGATGCTTGGTTATTGGCACGGAGTAATTACAAAATTTAAACCTGAAGCTATTATTTTTTCGACCGTGCCGCATACTGTTTACAATTATATAGTTTATGAGTTAGCAAGAAATTTGGGCATAAAAACAATTATGTTTGAAGATTCTTGGGTGACAGACAGGCTCTTAATGTATAACGATTGGCGAGAAGGAAGTAAAAAATTATTGGAAGAACTTGAAAAAAATAAAAGCAAGAATTTTTCAGTTAATGATTTGAGCCCGGATATAAAAGAATATTATCTTAAACAAACAGATCCTAACCACGATTCGACCCCCGTTTATACAAGTTTTTATAAATCTGAAAATAAAGGATCAGTGGTTATCAAAAAAAAGATCAAAGTAGTCATTCAAAGCATTAAAGAGAAAAAGTTTTTTGCTAGGATTATCCCCTTTATTGTCCGGAGATTTAAGGCGGATCTCAAGAAGGAATACAATAAATTTACCGTTAAGCCCGATTTTTCTAAAAATTTCATCTATATACCGCTTAGTTTCCAACCGGAAAGAACATCGAGCCCTCAGGCGGACTTTTTTGTAAACCAACTATTAATGATAGAAACTGTTTCTTCGGCGCTTCCTGATGATTGGGTGATTTATGTAAAAGAGCATCCCACTCAATGGCTACTTCGAGGTGGAACACGATATTTTTCCGCCCGCTACGCAGGTTATTACGAGCGTATTTATCAAATAAGTAAAACTCATTTAGTGTCCATAGAAACTAGCACATACGACCTCATAAATTCCTGCCGCGCTCTAGCCGCTACTTCTGGCACGGCAGGTTGGGAAGCTATTCTTAGATCAAAGCCGATGCTTAACTTTGGATATCCTTGGTACAGAGATTGCCCCGAAGCGTTTAGAGTTTTTGACACAAATTCTTGCCGTTCGGCAATTGAAAAAATTAAAAAAGGTTATATTGTTAATCAGCAAAATGTTATTAATTTTCTGAAGAGTTTTGACGATGCAACTACCCATGGATATTTGGAAAAATTTATAAAGTCTTCTTTATCTAAAGAAGAAAATAAAGCGACTATGGCGGAATCTATTGTCTCAGATTTAGAGAAAAAATAATTTAAAAATAAAAACATGCAAAACTTTTCTTTTTTAAATGAAAAAACAATCTTAGTGACCGGGGGAACTGGTAGTTTCGGACGGGCTTTCGTGGATAAACTTCTCTCAATTCCGGAGATCAAAAAAATCATAGTTTTCAGCCGCGATGAATTTAAACAGGGGGTTATGCAAAAAGAAATCAACGACCCCAAAGATCGGGTCAGGTTTTTCTTAGGAGACGTCAGAGATTTACCCCGTCTAGAGAGGGCTTTTCATGGAGTAGATATTGTCGTTCACGCTGCGGCTTTAAAACAGGTTCCTACTCTGGAATATAATCCTTTTGAAGCGGTAAAAACGAATATATTGGGCAGCCAAAATGTAATTGAAGCGGCGATAGATCAAGGCGTTAAAAAGGTCTTGCTTATTTCAACAGATAAAGCCGCGCAGCCAGTTAATCTCTACGGTTCTACCAAGCTTTGTGCCGAGAAACTTTTTATTGCTGGCAATGTTTATGCCGATAGAATTAGCAAATTTAGCTGTGTTCGTTACGGAAATGTTATCGGTAGCCGCGGAAGTATTGTCGAACACCTCTTAAAAAACAAAGATAATCCGGTTGTGCATATTACTGATGAAAGAATGACCAGATTCTGGATTAATTTTGATCAAGCTTTTTCCGTGGTTTTCTTTGCTCTCCAAAATATGGAAGGAGGAGAGCTCTTTATTCCCAAAGCTCCGGCTATGAAAGTCAGCGATCTTTTCGACATTGTTTCACCTAAGAGCAAAAAAGAGGTAATAGGTATAAGACCCGGTGAAAAGATTCATGAGGTTTTGTTGACCGTTGAAGAAGCTAGGCACTCTATTGAATTAAAAAATTACTATGTTGTTTTACCTGAAGACAAAAATATTCATAATGAAAAAAAGTGGCAAAAGATTAAAAAGGGTAGCAAGATATTACCAAAAGATTTTTATTATTCAAGCGATAATAATCCACAAATCCTGACTGAAAAAGATCTTCTTCAGGTTATTAAAAAATTCCAATGAAAATTTCTTACGGCAAACACTCTATAGATAAGAGTGATATTAAGGCAGTTCTCGAAGCTCTCAAATCTCCGTATCTCACTCAAGGACCCAAAGTTCTTGAATTTGAAAAGGCTCTTGCTAGTTATTGCGGAGTTAATTACGCTGTTGTGGTATCAAATGGCACCACGGCTTTGCATTTGGCCTATCTTGCCGCAGGCCTTAAAAAAGGAGACGAGGTGATCACAACACCTAATACATTTGTCGCTACTTCTAATATGCTTATCGCTCTCGGCGTCAAACCTGTTTTTTGTGATATCAGACTTGATACTTACAATATCGATGAGTCAAAAATAGAAAAATTAATAACTAAAAAAACTAAAGCTATCGTTCCGGTTGATTTTGCCGGTCACCCGGCAGAAATAGAAAAGATTAAAAAAATCGCAAGAAAACTCAAGCTCTTAGTTATAGAAGACGCGGCCCCGGCATTGGGGGCGATTCACCATGGTCGGAAGATAGGAAATATTGCTGATTTAACCACTTTCAGTTTTCATGCCGTCAAAACTATTACGACCGGAGAAGGCGGAGCTATCCTTACTAACAACAGAAAGTTTTATGAAGCCCTTCTGCTTTTGAGAAGTCACGGCATAACTAAAGACAAAAGCGGATTTAATGTAATGACTGAATTGGGCTTTAACTATCGTCTCACCGAGCTTCAGGCGGCTTTGGGATTTTCTCAGCTTAAAAGAATCGAAAAATTTATTGAGAAACGCCACCAAGTAGTAGGCTGGTATGAGAAGTCTTTTAAAAATCAAAAAAATATTTTTCTACCTGAAGTATTGTCTGGAAATCGATCAGCTTGGCATATTTATGTTATAAGAACAAAAAACAAAAAAGACAGGATGCCTCTTTATAATTTTCTTAGGGAAAATGGAATAGGAGTTAACTTTCATTATGTGCCGGTTCACTCACATCCTTATTACCACAAGCTAGGTTTCTCTAAGGTTAATCTGCCCAATACTATAGAATATAAAGAAACAGCCATTACTTTGCCTCTCCACGTAGAACTCACTCCGAAAGATATAAAATATATTTCACAAAAAATCGAAGATTTTTTCAATAAATAATAATCAATTTAATGAAGAAAATAATTCCTAGATCAATCCATGTGATTCCTAGAATATGGTCTAACCACGAGCTTAAAAAATTTGCTCATCATTTTAAGGGTGATGTAGTGAATGTTTCTGCTTGGCAGGATAATGACAAAGAGGGGAGAAAATACGCGAACTATTTCTCAAACGCCAAAAGCTATACCTTGACCAATTTTAAGGAAGAGATGAGAGGATTTCAGGGCTATTCCGGTGAGATATTTCTTGACTTAGAAAAACCTCTACCGAGTGAATTGGAAGGGCGGTTTGACGCTGTTTTTAACCACACCACTTTAGAGCATGTCTATGATTTTCAGACAGCTATGGACAATCTCTGCAAAATGACTAGAGACATCGCAATTGTGGTGGTTCCATTTCTACAAGTTATGCACGGGAATTATGGTGATTACTGGAGATTTAGTCCCGAAGCTATAGCGAAAATGTTTGAAAAAAGAGGTCTAAGTGTGGCTTATCTTAGTTTTAACAAGCAAAAAAGAACTTCTGTTTATATTTTTTGTATTGCCTCTAAAAATCCAGACAAATGGAAAAATATTTTCCCCTTCAAATATTCTTTTGAGGATGATAATGAATCTTTTATGCCAGACCCCCTGGCTGGCTGCAATGCTTTACGACTGCCTTTATTTTTAGAATTTTTTGAAAACTTATTTGAAATTCCGAGAAGAGCGATTTCAAAACTAAAAAAAATTATTTTCAGCAAAACTAAACATGGATAACCTCAAAGGAAAAAGAGTTTTAATATTCCAGCAAAGAGGCTGGGGGAAAGGCATCGGACGATTTTTAGCCAAGAAACTTTATGAAGAGGGTGCTATTTTAGCCGCGGTGACTTTTAAAAGAAATACTCACGGCTCCATAGTTCAGCAAACAGATGCTAAATATGAATTAATAATTTCTAATGACGATATAGTTTCTAATCCCAAGAAATACTTGGGCGATAGCAACTATTCTCTCAAAGAAATTTGTGCTGCTTTGGGAGTAGATTCGATTTGGCCGATAGTTTCGACTGTCAGGTGGTATGCCAGATCCTATAAGGACAAATACTATTATTCTTTCAGACAGAATGTATCGGATGAAGTAATAGCGGATTACGTTAAAGCTACTTACAAAACCATAAAAATTGTCCAAGAGAAGTTTAAACCTGACGTTGTCATTGTCCCTAATTTCATCGAAGCATTTCATATTATGTACAGTTTGTTTTTTGAAAAGATGGGAGTACCGGTCATGGCTCTGACTGTTTCTAAAGTAAGTGGAGTCTACGTTATGATACGCAGTTTCAACGAAGACAAGGGTGATTTTATTGATCGTATTAACGACTTAAACGACAAGAAGGTTACTAGTTCCAATCTTCTCAAAGCGAGAAAGTATATTGAGGAATTTAGGAACAAACTTAAAAAACCGGAAGGTACTCAGCCTGGAGCTTTAGAGAAAAAGAGGGCTTCTCTAAAAGAAATAATTATTAATGAATTACGGCCTTATTATCACGTTCTTAAATGGTATTTGAAGCCTCAAATAATGAGGGTAAATTATTGGGAGAGTGTAGGCCCGTCAATTGACTACAAACCACCCCGTATTATTCTCCGAGATTACTATTCTCAAAAAAGATATAAAAAATTCTTTAAAAATTACGATTATTATCAATTCGAGAAATTGGATAAGTTTGCTTATTACCCGCTTCAAGTTCAACCGGAACAATCTCTTGATACTACGGCGCCTTTTTTCAACAACCAAATAGAAGTGATTCGTCAGATCGCTATGTCATTGCCGGACGATTATGTCTTAGCGGTCAAGGAACACCCCGTTATGCTTGATAAACGGCCGCCGTCCTATATAGAAAAAATTGAAAAGACACCAAATGTCAAAATTATAGATTCTCGAATTTCTACCGAAGAAATATTAAAAAAAGCTTCTTTGGTTGTTAACCAAAACAGTACGACAACTGCTGAAGCTGCATTTTACTCAAAACCGGTTATTCAACTTGGTAATTTAGGTACCACCCTTAAACTTCCCAACGTTTTTAAACACACTGATATGTCCACCCTTTCTTCAAAGATCAAAGAAGTTTTAGGAGTAAATCTCCATAACGAAGAGTACGAAAGACGCCTAGAAAACTATGTAGCCGCCGCTTACGATGTCGGCATAGAGTTTAATTACAACGGGGTATGGTCGCTTGGAGAGAAGGGTGATATGGAGAAGCTGTGGCAGTTTTACAAGAAAAATATATTAAGCTAGCCGGTAATGACTAAAGATCTAAAAATCATAATAATCGGATTTGGTTCGATCGGGCAGAGACACTATAGGAATCTTACGGCTCTAGGATATAAGAATGTTTATGTTTTTGATACCGACAGCGAGAAAGTCAAAAGTCAAAAGTCAAAAGTTAAAAGTTTAGACCAAAACACTTTAAAGAGTTTCGATGTTGCTTTTGTTTGTAATCCTAACCATAAACATATTGAGGTTGCTATAAAATGCGCCGAAGCTGGCCTGGATTTATTTATCGAAAAACCTCTTTCTCATAATTTAAAAGAGGTAGAAAAGTTGAGAGTTTTGTGTAAGAAAAAAGATTTGGTAAATATGGTTGCGTGCAATATGCGTTTCCTTCCGGCCTTTCAATCTATAAAAAAGTTTAT
>Ga0210057_1007882_pt1 | contig 12749 bp, 8 predicted proteins | sample CryGeyCG2114_010_2_FD_183968 | JGI IMG/M metagenome (GOLD analysis project Ga0210057, IMG submission 183968) | Groundwater microbial communities from aquifer - Crystal Geyser CG10_big_fil_rev_8/21/14_0.10 (SPAdes) (version 2) | ecosystem: Environmental > Aquatic > Deep subsurface > Groundwater ... | reverse complement strand
TCAACAAAAAACCGATAACTCTTATCAGTTGGAACTCTTCCGGCAGAAGTGTGAGGCTGGAAAAGAAAACCTTTATCGGTTAATTTTTGCATCTCAATTCTAATCATTGCCGGTCTAATTCCAAAATCGTGCTTTTTTTCTAAAAGTTGAGAACTAACCGGTTCGCCCTTTTTAATGTATTCTTTAATAATAGTGTTTAAAATATTTTTTTGTCGCTTGGTAAGCATATTATCATTTTAGCAAATCTATATCATCAGTCAAGGTCTTCGAGTGATAATTCAATTTTAGTCAACCAAGAACTCCTGTCAAGCCCCAAATAAGAACCTGCTTCGCAGAACCTTGATTCCTTCGGAATTAAAAAAAGAGGCAAAAAAATTAGAAATTTTGTCTCTTTTAGAATATTGGCGCGGCTATTGCATCGGTAATGAACCAGCTACCTAGAACAAAACCTGCAGTTGGTTTAGTTTCGGTCCATTTACCATCTTCGCCTACCCAACGAGTCTTCTGCCATTTCCCTTTAATTTGTTCGTATCCGAAAGATTTATATGTGAGAATCCCCTTACATTTTGGGCATTTCCATACAGCATTTATTGCTTCAACTGGTAAATCTTGCATCGTAAGCAATTCACCGCAATGCTCACAAAGTCCTAGGCTAGCTAATTGAATATTTCTTTTTATTTTTTCCAAAGTGCTTCCCTCTATTAATAAGATAGAATATATTTTAATTTTTGTCAAATAAAAAAACCCGCAGGATTTTCCTTTGGGTATTTAAAAATGGAAAAATTTTAAAAGGGCTAAGAGGGACGATTTGGTTGAAGCTCGACTTGCTTTGGTAAAATATTTTCAAGTTCTTCCGCCTTGGCTAATAGATCCACATCGCCAATATCTAAAACCTGAGGTTCTCTCTTTTCTCCTAGTTCTATAACGTAGATTAAATCGCTATCAACCCAACCAGCAACAATGCCGGCATTGCCACTAGTCCTCAATTCCACTATATCCCCTCTTTTTGGATGATATTCTTCCGGTTCTTTCTTTTGTTCTTCTTCTCCAGCCATTCTTTCACTTCCTAAATTATAATTATCATTTATCTTTAACGCTGTCAATAATTTTGGAATTAAAAAGAGACAAGGACACCCTTATATTAGCTTATCAAAAAGCAGTTACTTTTTAGTCCTTGCCTTTAACCGGAAAAGGGCAAAGGAATTAAAGTTTTTCAACATTGTATCGATAGCCCTTTCTGATTTTAGAGGAAGCAAGCTTATATTAGCTTTTCAGCGTTTATGCAATAAGCCTCCTCTTTAGAAAAAAGCATGGCAGAAATAGTCTTTCGACATCCTAAGCCTAGCTTCTCTTTTCTAGAATCCTTGTGATGAGCAAACCATGTATAGTGTTACCACACAAGAATCTTAGCTCATCAGAAGTTCTAAAATAATGATATCAAGAGAATAAAAAATGGCAAGGGCAATTCTTTTGTAGCTTCTCAAATAAAGCAACTCGTGTTTAGCCCTTGCCTTACGATGACACATATTACGTAGCTCATTTTATCGGCAATGGATCTTTAGCCCTCTTTTAAAAGAACAGTTTATTAGAGAAGGCAATTCCATGCTAACCAAGATGGTAGAAAAGCATTAGCCCTCTCCTCTTCCGGAACTTCAGGTGGCAGATTCAGCACAATCTTAAAAGACACATATGGGCTAGCCTACCAAAGTCCCAAAATAATAATAAATCTAATTCCAAAAAATATCAAGAATAAAAAAAGGCAAGAGCACTGTGTACATAGCTTCTCTAAACAAAGCAAATTCCCTTTAGCCCTTGCCTTTGAAGGGGGCAACGATATCGTAGCTTATTTTATAAGCATTTCCATTCTAGCCCCTTTTTAAAAGAGCAATTTCTTGGAGAGAGGCAAAACTACGTTAGCCAATTGGCAAAGCTGTACTAGCCCTCCTCTAAGGATCCGGGAAAGAGGCAGTTAATGCCAAGTATTACAGAATACACTATTACTCAAGCCTCTTTCCTTTTTTGAAGAGGAGCATTATTCCTTAAATCTCCCAACAAAAGAACGATAATTCTTCTTTCGGAACTTCGGGTAGACATCACTAACGCAGCTTTAACGGCAAAGTCACATTAGCATTCCTAAAGTCCCAAAGTAATAATAGTTCTATTTTAGAAAAATTTCAAATATTGAAAACGAAAAAGCGTAAGAAAAAAGGGGGAAATTTAGGTAGTCCTTGACTTACGCTTTTAGATGTATTTTTGCCATTCGTTCCAGATATGCCTTAGGAGTTTATTGCCCAACCATCTTCTTGCCCGTTTTGCAATATAAATCTTGGAGAAATCAGGGTGAAGCTGTTTTTCTCTTTGTTTTCTAGTTAGTAATTTTGCTTTCCATGGTGAGTCAGGCGAAAGTTTCTCAACGGTTTGACTGGTAAATAACCAGACGGCGTGTCTTAGATTGTTGTTCCAATTAGCGGTCTTACCTTTTCTTCGAACTACTGCTTTTCCTTCGGGAGTAACATGATAGCCAGCATAAGCCACTAAGGTATGTTCTGTCGGGAAACGTCTGATGTCACCAATTTCGCCAATACAGATGCCAGCGATTACGGGGCCGCAACCAGGAATTTGTTTAAAGATTTCATAGGCTGGAATAGTCGGCAAAAGTTTTTTGATTTCGTCTAGCATTTCCTGTTCAATTTGGTCAGCTCCTCTAAAAATGAGGCTTTCAGCGACTTTCTGTTTGACATAGGTTTCTTCATCAACTTCGCCAGTGAGTTTTTCAATCAAATAAAGATCTCGATAGATTGAGTCCAAACGCAATTCAGCAGCTATCCGGATTTTCCTTTGAACTAAAAGATAACCCCGGGCAAAGATTCGCAGTTTAGCGACGTTCTCGTCAATTCCTTGAACCGAATAGAAAAGCCTTGGCTTCTCTTGAGCTAAATACTGTATTACATCAGCTGTGCGTTCTTTGGGTAATTCTTTTGCTTCTCTGAGCTTTTTGACTTCGAAAGAGGGAGTCCGGAAAATAGATGTTCCCTTTCTAATGGCGCCGATGACAAACCGATCTCCGCCACCACCCAGCTCCATAAATAGAGTGTCTTTTTCGGTTAGCTTTTCAATGAAAGCCATTTTCTCCTCGCGGGTTTTCAATTCAATGATTTCTTGTGCCACTCCTTCGTCCCAGGCGATAACGATGGTTGCTTCTTTTGGGGCATAATCTATTGCATATTTCAAGCCATTTCACCTCTTGGCATTTTTCTTTTTAGCCCATTTGGGCTTTTTTAACGAACGATTGGAGAGGAGCAACGGTACGCTAGTCTTTCGACACTCTTCATACAGCTCCCCTTCCAGAGTTTCTGGCGGAAACAGCTCTACTAACCTTTTCGGGAAGTTTAATGTATCCCGCTAGAGACTCACTCATATATTAATATTAAATTCAAAATCTGTCAAATATTTTTCTGCAAATAAAAAACGGCAAGGGCAGCTGATATCTAGCTTCTTAACGAAGCAAGCTGGTATTAGCCCTTGCCTTTTGAAGAAGGCAATCTGATATTAGCTTTTTACAAGCATGGATCACGTAGCCCTCGATTAAAAGAACAGCTTCTTGAGATGTGGGCATTCCTCTTCCAGCCAACTGGCAGGCAAGCCTTAGCCCAAGAATTAAGAAATTTAGATGGGCATTTGTTATATAGCTTTAAAGCACTTTTATACTAGCCACCTAAGTTCCTAAATTTATAATAAATAAAATGAGAGAAAATATCAAGAGAAATAAAAAAATGGCAAGGGCAAATTGTCCCCAGCTTCATAAAAGAAGCAATACGGGGGAAGCCCTTGCCTTTGAAGAGGGCAACGTACTTATAGCTTATTTTATAAGTATTTTTGGTATAGCCCTCTTTTAAAGAGCAGTTCCTTGAGAGGGCAAGGCAATGTTAGCCAATTGGCAATCTTTGTAAAGCCCTCTCCAAGGGTCGGGGAAAGAGGCAGCTCGCAGTTAGCGTCATAAGACACAACCTATCCTTAGCCTCTTTCTCTCGGAAGAGGAGCAAACTCCCCTTACCCCTTCGGCATTTTTACTTTAGCTCCTCTTCCGGAACTTCGAGTGGTAAAACATAATTAGCTTTAGAGAGCAATAAGTTTCAAATCTCTCAAAGCTCCAAATAAATGATAACAAAATTTTAAAAAATCTCAATACCTGCTATAATATTTCTAATGCCTAAAAAAACTATCTTATTTTTAGTAATCATTTTGGCTATTGCTTCTTTTTTTAGGTTGTGGCAATTGGATAAAATTCCTCCTGGACTTTATCCCGATGTGGCAATTAACGGAAACGAAGCTTTGGAAAGTTTGAGAACTGGGAATTTAAAATTATTTTATCCTGAAAACAATGGTCGAGAGGGTTTGATAATGTGGCTGATTGCCCTCTCTTTTTCTATTTTTGGTGTCAGTATCTGGTCAATAAAAATTGTCGCCGCTGCAATTGGAATTTTAACCGTTTTAGGTCTTTTCCTTTTAACTAAAGAGTTATTTAAAAATACAGAGACCGGGTCTCTGTTAATCGCTTTGCTTTCTAGTTTTTTCTTGGCTACCTCCTTTTGGCATACCAATTTTTCTCGAATCGGATTCCGGGCAATTTTGCTTCCTTTTATTTTAGTTTTTTCCTTTTATTTTTTATTTAGAGGTTTTCGAACCAAAAAAATTCTAAATTTCATAATTTCTGGGGTCTTCTTTGGCTTGGGCTTTTACACTTACATTTCTTTTCGCTTTGCCATTTTGATTTTACCAGCCATTTTAATTCCTTATTGGTTTATCTATAAAAAAGAGGGTCAGCCAAGAAAATTCTTATTCAGTGTTCTTTGTTTTTTGTTCGCTGTTTTTTTTGTCGCTTTGCCCATTGGTATTTACTTTGTCCAAAATCCTCAAGATTTCATTGGCCGGGCAACCCCGGTTTCAATTTTCGCCACCAAAAATCCGATCAAAGAATTTTTCAAATCTCTAATTTTGCATTTGGCAATGTTCAATTTTTACGGCGATCCAAACTGGCGCCATAATTTTTCCGGTTCCCCAATGTTGCCCTGGCCTTTGGGAATCTTGTTTTTAATCGGCCTTTTTATTAGTATTAGAGAAATTTTTCGAGAATCAAATTATCAAAGTAAAAACTACCAATTCCTTTCTACTTTCTACTTTCTACTTTCTACTTTCTTTATTATGCTTTTGCCCGGGATTTTAACCTTTGAAGGAATTCCCCATTCTTTAAGGGTAATTGGGGCAATACCAGTTGTTTATATTTTTGTCGCCATCGGGGCATTAGAAATCTACAAGTTTTTTGAAAAAAATACAAAAAGCCCCGAAGGAAAGCCTTCGGCTTCCTACGGGGCAAGAAAAAAATTATTACTCATTGCCTCTCTCTTATTCCTTACGGCCATGGCTTTTTCTGAATTTGATAAATACTTTTTCGATTGGGGAAGAAATAAAGAGGTCAAAGGAGCTTTTACCGAAAGATTTGCCAGAGAAGGAGAATTTTTGAATTCTCTGCCAAAAGAAGTTCAAAAATATGTCATCGTCAATGAATCTGGGGTTTCAGTTCCCTGGCCAGATGGAATTCCAATGTCAGCCCAGACAATAATGTTTATTGAAAATATGAAATATGGCTCTCCAAAATCAAATTATTTGTTGCCAAAAGATTTGGATAGAATTAAAATAAATAAAGAGAAAACGGTAATTGTTTCGATGACTTTTGACCAAAATATTATGAATGAACTTTTGAAAAGATTCCCTGAGGGAGAAGTTGAAGAAAGAGAAGGATTTGGAATATTTAAAGTTAATTTTTAAATATGTCAAATAAAACAACAAATATAATCGCCGCTTTACTTTTAATCTTTGTCTTTTTTGTTGCCATTTTTTCAATGAAGGATGATTCAATGACAATGGACGAAGTCGCCCATTTGCCAGCTGGATATTCTTATTTAACTCAAAAAGATTATAGATTGAATCCTGAGCATCCCCCATTAATTAAGGATTTGGCAGCCATTCCTTTGCTATTTATCAAGAATATAAAATTTCCTTCAGAAATTGATGCCTGGCAAAAAGACGTTAATGGCCAATGGGCTTTTGGCTTTCATTTTATGTTTGGAATGGGAAATCCAGCTGACAAAATGATTTTTTGGTCAAGGATGCCGATGATCTTAATTTTGATTTTACTCGGATTCTATATTTTCGAATGGGCAAAAGAACTTTACGGGAATAGAGCGGCTCTCATTGCCCTGTTTTTATTTTCTTTTTCCCCAGCTTTTTTAGCCCATGGAAGATTAGTCACCACTGATGTCGGGGCAGCGGCTGGAGCTTTCATTTCAACTTATTATTTCATTAAATTTTTAAAAGATCCCTCAAAGAAAAACTTAATCATTTCTGGTTTTACTTTAGGTTTAGCTCAATTGGTAAAATTTTCCTTATTTTTACTTTTTCCTGTTTATTTAATTTTAATTTTGTTTTTTGTGGCGGCGAAATCGTATAACTTTAGATCTTTTTTGAAACTTTTGGGAAATTATCTTTTAAAATTTATTCTCATTACAATCATTTTTCTTGCAGTAGTTTTCCCCATTTATCAATATCACGTTTTAAATTATCCCCAAGAAAGGCAGGCAAGAGACGCTGAATTTTTGCTTTCAAACCATCCTCTGCAATTTTTAAGAAAATTGATTCCCAAGATGGCAAAAATTCCAATTTTAAGAGCTTACGCCCAATATTTTTTGGGATTGTCAATGGTTTTTCAAAGAGCCATTGGCGGAAATACTACTTATTTCTTGGGTGAAGTTTCGGCCGCCGGCTGGCCTCAATATTTCCCAATCGTTTATATCATAAAAGAACCCTTGGCTTTTCATATTCTAACCGCCATTTCTCTAATTTATCTTAGTTTTCTAATCAAAGAGTATCCCTGGAAAAGACCTTTTCAAAGAAGTTTCAATTGGATTAGAAATCATTTCCCAGAATTTTCAATGTTAGTTTTTGTTCTCATTTATTGGACTTTTTCTATCGCCTCTAATTTAAATATTGGTGTTCGCCATTTACTGCCGGTTTTTCCTTTCACTTTTTTGTTAGTCAGTGGTCTTTTGGATTTATGGCTAAAAAATCCTCCTTACGGAATTAAATATTTAATTTTGACAATCTTAATTTGCTGGCAGGTAATTTCCGTCATTAAAATCTATCCGCGTTTTCTTTCCTATTTTAATGAAATTGCTGGTGGCCCAGATAAAGGTTATTTATATACCGTCGATTCGAATTTAGATTGGGGCCAGGACTTAAAAAGATTGAAAAAATGGGTTGATGAAAAGGGAATTGAGAAAATTTATGTCAATTATTTTGGCGGATCAGATAGCAAATATTATCTGGGAGAAAAATTTGAACCCTGGTGGGAAACCAGGGATCCAAAAGATTTGCCAAAAGGTTCCTATTTAGCAGTATCTGTCACCTTTTTACAAGGCGGAAGAGGGTTTCCAGTCCCGGGTTTTAGTCAGCCTTGGGGACATTATTTTTGGCTTTATCAATACGAACCGCCAGTAGCAAAGATTGGCTATTCAATTTTTGTTTATCGAATTGATTAGGGATTCTCTCGATATTTGAAGGTTGCTAAATCGCCAAATCTTAGTTCAATGTACTCCAAATCCCTCCTTTTTTCCGGAGGAATTTCTTCTTTTAAAACCGCGTTTAATTTGGTTAATTGCCAATTGATGTCTCCCTTGGGATCAAAATAAACTTCCCAACCCTCCCCGGTTTTTAAATTCAAACGCTGACTAAACACAATAAATTCTTTAATTTCTAATTTAAGTTCTTCTTGAAAAAATTTTTGAATTTTCAAAATTTTCTCGAGGTAATCCCTTTCAATTATTCTTTCTCCCAATCGGGGAATTTTTTCTTTTTGATTATCAATAATTTTAATTAAATCTGCCTCTGGTTTTTCTTCAAAAATTATTCCGTCTTTGTCCAACAAAAAACATTTCTCAGGGGCCCCGCCGTCGGCGGGGAGGGCGGCTTGCCCGCCTAAATTTCCTTCGGAAACTTTGGCGGGTGAAGGTGGGTTGTAGTCTTGACAAAAATTTGCCAAAGGCGATCTTTCCACCAAAATGATATTTAAGATATTGGGAAATTTGCGTAAAATTTCAATTTCAGCCACCGGAGGAAAATTTTTTAAAACTTCTTTTTTTATCTGATTTAAATTAATTAAAAAAATAGTTTTTGTTTTTAGAAATAAAATTTTCTTTTCCAATTTATTTTGGACAAAATTTTTGATTTCGTCGCTCGAGGTTTTTTCAGCACCGGAAATAAAAATGTTTTTAACTTGAAAAAATGAGGAAAAAAACAAAAAATAAAAAAACGATCCCAAGAAAATGAGAATTAAAATCGTCAGCCCAAAAAATCGACTTTTCAAAATCGACTTTTTCCTTTTAATTCGATGTGCTTTTCTATACCTTGAAATCATAGACCTCTTTTTGTTTTCCTTAATTTTTCAATGAAATAGGTCAGCCAATATTTTTTGGAAAGCAGGAAATCTTGGGTTTTAACATATTCTTTTTTATAGCCGCCAAAGCCCATTTTAAATAATGTTAAACCATACCAGGGATGTTTCCTAAATTCTGAATTCTGAATTCTGAATTCTGAATCAATTGGTGCAATTCCCCAAAAATTGAATAATTTACAACCCCTCTTTTTTGCTTCCTTTATCGCCTCCCATAAAAGCAAATAGGAAATGGGAATTTTGGGATATCTTAAAGACGAAGCCCCATGGTGATAAAATCCAATTCCTTGCCAAAAAATGAAAATACCCGAAGAGATAACCTCGCCTTTATATTTTCCAAGAAACAATAAAATTTGATTATCGCCCTTAAATGCCAAAAATTCCTTATTTAAATAATTAAAAGAAAAAGGAACAAAATGATGGCGATCGACCGTGGCTTGATAAAGTTTATTAAATTCTTCGAGCTCTTTTAAATTTTCACTTTTTATTATTTCAATATCTTTGTTTTTTTGGGCTTGCCTAATGAGATAACGGGTTGTCTTTCGCATTCTCATTAAAAGTTCATTTTCCGATGGTTTAATATCCAATTCCCAGGTTAATTCAGGATGAATATGAATAGGAGCATTTCTAAATCCTAAATTCTTGAAAATCTTAATATTTTCATCATTTCTCTCTAAAATCGGGGCAATCCTTATGAAATCGCATTTTTCTTCTTTCGCAATTTCTTTTAATTTCTCTAACAAGATTGACAGAGGCCCGTCCGAGGGGCCCGCCGAAGGCGGGAGGGAGGAGGGGGGGTTGTAGTCTGATAGATTAGCAGAGGCCCGTCCTCTAATAATCACTGGACCGTGAGGAATGAATAAAAAGGTTCCTCTTTTTGCCTGAATTTTGTAAAAAAATGCAACTGAAATTAAATTATCATTTTCAAAAATTCCAAATCTCCAAATTTTATTTCCCATCATTTTTTGAAACTCTCCCCAATTAAAAGATTGCAAAAATGTTTTTTCTTCGCATTCTTTGAGAAAATTTTCCCAAACTCTCTTATTTTTTATTTCGGAAATAATCATATGCTACTTAGATTTTACTCCATTTCCCTTTTAGCAATAAAAAAGATTCTCGAAGTATTTAATAAAACTGAAACCGAACTTATCTGATGAAAAATAACACTTCCAAATATCGAGATTATATTCAATATAACTAAAATAGAAGCTAAAACATGAATTGAGGTTGCTAAAACGAGACTCTCTTTGATAACTTTTAAAATTTTCCTATTCGAATTGATTATTTCCGGAAGTAAATTCAAATCTTCGTTAATTAGAATTACTTCAGCAGCTTCTAAGGTAATGTCTATTCCCCTTAATGCCATTGCCACACCGACATTTGCTTCGGCTAAGGCTGGTGCATCATTAATCCCATCCCCAACCATCATAACTTTATTTCCTTCATCTCTAGCTCTTTTTATAAAATCTATTTTATCTTGAGGAGAAAATTCTGAATGGGTCTCTTTTATTTCGAGGGCTTTAGCAATATTACTTGCCATTTCTTTATTATCACCCGTCAAAATAACCAATCTAAATCCGCTTTTTTGCAACTGTTTAATAGCAGATTTAGCACTTTCTCTTAATTTATCCACGACAAAAATAATGCCAGCAAGGTTTTTTCCATAAGTAACGAAGATTGCGGAATTACCGAATTTTTCTTTTAGTTCTGTCCCTTCTCTGATATTAGCAGGAATGATGATACCTTTTCTATCAAGCAGTTCTTTATTACCAACCAAAATCTCCGTCTTATTGTAATGAGCGCTAATTCCTTTACCTTTAAATATATGAACATTCTTCATTGGAAAAAGCGCGAGATTCTCTTCCCTTGCCTTATAAATAATTGGATATGAAAATGGATGCTCCGAATATTGTTCAACACTTGCAGCAAAGAATAAAACGCGATTTTTATCAAAGGGCGGCAACGGCATTATTTCAGTAATTTCTGGAGAACCTTTTGTTAAAGTGCCAGTTTTGTCAAAAACAATTGTATCAATTTTGGTGATGTTTTCAAGAACTTCGGCATTTTTCATCAGAACTCCGCTTTTGGCAAAAATACTGATACCAATCGTTGTAGCTATGGGTACAAGTATAGCAAAGATAATGGGTACTAAAGCAATCCACAAAGCCAAAGCCTGAAAAATATTATGAGAGAAACTAAAAACAATTATTACTAAAGCTAAGGCAACTAAGCTGGTGATTTTTGCATATTTATCAGTAAATTTCGATAATGGTGACTTTTTTAATTGCGATTCCTTTACCAATTTATAAATTTGAGCTAAGGTAGAAGTCTCACTAGTATCAGCAGCTTTCATCTCAACATAGTCACTTAAGTTTATTGCGCCAGCAGTAACTCTCTCTTTTTCTTTTTTAGTGACTGGTTTTGACTCACCGCTTACAACTGATTCATCAAAAGATGCTTCTTCAACTAAAAGAATGCCATCAACGGGTACTCGACCACCAGATTTAATAACTACTGTATCTCCTACCTTAATATCTGAAATTTTTGTTTCAATAATAGTTTTATCTTTTTTCAAAAAAGCAGTATCTGGTAAATATCTTGAGATACTTTCAATGGAGTCTTGAACACGCCATCTGATATATTCTTTGAAAGCATGGCCAAAGAGAATTAACAAAACAAAAATTGCTGCAAGTTTTGCTTGTTTTAAAAAAATCAGAATAAAAACACTGATTACGATTGGAAATTCTAAGTTAATTCTCTTGGCTTTAATGGAAGAAAAAATCTCAAAAATTAATGGTGTTAATCCTAAAACAGCACTCATTATTAATAAATAATCTATCAAAGGAATAGAAAAAAAACTAAGAAGAAGCGCAACGATAATTAAAGTAGCTAATGGTAAAAAAGTATAAGTTATTTTTTTCATTATTATTTTAAAAGGAAATCTACAATTTTTTGGGCATCTTTTAAAGAAATATTGATATGGGTGGGTAAATTGAGAATTTTTTTGGCGATTTCTTCGGCTTTGGGGCAGGAACCAAGAATATATTTCATTTTATCAATTTTTGTATCAGGAGGAACAATTGGGGTTTTGCGCCAGCCATCGTCTAAATAAATCTTTCTTTTTCGGGCTTCTTGTAAAATTTGTTCGGTGTCGAAATCAACGAGAATTGGATAGCGCATAAAAATTGGAGTGATATTTTCCCAAGGTTTTGTTAAGGGCGGAACAAATTTTGTATTTTTTAATTCATTTTCATAAAATTTGGCAATTTCTCTTCGGTGTTCATTAAACCTTTCTAATTTTTTGAATTGATTTAGGGCCAAAATGGCTAAAGCATTTGGGAGTTTTCTGGGAAAATATTTTGGAATTTTGCCTTTTTTTTCTTTTTTATAAACTCCTTTAGATAGGATTTTCAAAATATGAAATAATCCCAAAATTATTCTTCCCAAAGCACTATTTATGCCATAGGCAGGCAAAACTATATAATTTGTCAAAATTGGATGTAATAATTGCTGAAAAATCCAAAAATTTGAAGGGAAAGCCAGCTCTTCTTGAAATTTTTTAATCCCCTCCCCTATTTTGTCATTATCTGTTATCGCCATTCCACCAAAAACCGAAGAGATTATTTTATCTCGGCCAAAACTGAAAAAGGCGGCGTCGCCGAAAGTTCCACAAAATTTTCCTTTGTATTTCGCTCCCAGGGAATGGGCGCAATCTTCAATTAAAATTAAATTATACTTTTGGCAGATTTCTGAAATTTCATCGATTTTAGCCGGCCAGCCAAAGGTATGTTGAATCATTACTGCTCTTGATTTATCTGTAATTTTTTTCTTCAAATCTTCGGGATCTAAATTTATTGTCTCATCGATATCAACAAAAATCGGCTTTGCTCCAAAATGCAAAATTGGATTGACTGCCGAATTACAAGTAAATCCTTGAAGCAAAACCTCGTCATCTTTTTTTATTTCCATTGCTTTTAAAATTGCTATTAAACCAGCCCTCCCGCTATTAAAAGAAAAGGCATATTTTACCCCGTTAAATTGCTTTGCACCACCTTCGGTGGATTTAACGGGGTGAACTCCTAAATATTTTTTAAATTCTTCTTCCAAGAGAGTAGAAGCTAATTGACGCTGATGAGTACGCTGATTTACGCCGATTTTCCAGAACCAGGGCTGGAAAATCAATTTCAAAGCTAAATCAATATCGTCTTTTTCGGTATTTGGGGATAAAGATATAGAAATTGGC
>Ga0210057_1007880_pt1 | contig 12751 bp, 14 predicted proteins | sample CryGeyCG2114_010_2_FD_183968 | JGI IMG/M metagenome (GOLD analysis project Ga0210057, IMG submission 183968) | Groundwater microbial communities from aquifer - Crystal Geyser CG10_big_fil_rev_8/21/14_0.10 (SPAdes) (version 2) | ecosystem: Environmental > Aquatic > Deep subsurface > Groundwater ... | reverse complement strand
GAACCACGCCATGGTTAAATTGCGGTGACATATTACCTTGTGGAGACGAGGAAGATAGTTCTCATTCGCTGTAACGTTTTTTCCAGCAATTCAAAACGAATAAACGTTGTCACGTGAACCACGCCATGGTTAAATTGCGGTGACATATAGGGCATCCGATGCCAAACTGCCAATTCTTATTGTTGAGGCCTCAGAAGGAAAAGTCCTCTTGAGGTAACGAGGGCAACAGAGAAAAGGCCAGCGCGTGATGCGCTGGCCTTTTCGATTTGCGGCGCACGGCTTCCTAAGTTGAATTCTAACGCCAAACGCCGCTGGCGGTTCTCGCACTGCTTGCCTCAATTTCTCCCATATGGGAGAAATTGAGGCAAGCGCATGCTAAGGCAAAGTATAGGTATAGAGGGAATCGGGGTGTGAGGGTCGACGGGGAACCATTTCGTCGCCTACGCTTTTGCAGCGGTCACGCCGATGATACCCTTGACGCCGCCGGCTCGGAGCGCCGCCGCGGCTTCTCCCATGGTGGCGCCGGAAGTGAAAACATCGTCCACGAGGAGCACCGTCTTCCCGCGGATGAGCTCGGGGCGCTTGAGCGTGAAGCAGTGTGCCACGTTTGCACGCCTCTTTTCCGCGCTCGCCTCCGCGGTCTGTGGTGGTGTGTGGCGTGTCCGCGCGAGAGCATCAGGGAGAACCGCGGCGCGGGAGAGCAATTCGATCTTTGTGAGCGCCCCCGCGATGAGCATGGCCTGGTTGAACCCCCGTTCCCGGAGGCGTCGCGGGTGGAGAGGAATGGGGACGATGGCCCAGTTATCCGCCGCAGTTTCGGGGGCGCCGCGGAGGGTTGCCGCGAGGTAGGGGAGGAGCACGCTCAAGAGCGGTGCGAGCGCCGCTCTTGAGCGCTCGTACTTCAACGCCTGGATGAGCGCGCGGGGGGCGGGGTTCACGTAGCTCATAGCCGCGGCGAGCACAAAAAATTCTCCCGGGTGGCAAGCGGGTTGAGTGGAAGTGAGCGGCGGAGGGAGACGTGCGCCGCAGCGGGGACAGCAGAATCCGTCCCGCGAGGTGACGGCAGCGAGGCAGTTCTCGCAGATGGCGTCGTGCCGGGGGTTCCGGGGGAGGAGTGTGCCGCACGCAACGCAGTGTGGAGGGAAGAGCGTGTCAAGCAGCACTCCCCACAGCTTCCGGGTGATGTGACCGATGCGCTCCATTGCCCCTCATTCTACTCCACCGCGCGTTGCTCGCTCGAATGTCAAACAAATAAGACTGAATCTATCACGAATTTATTCGAGATGCATTCGTTTTTATTCGGTAAAGAATTAGAGCGGGGAGCGTTGTTTCGTTTGCAGGTTTAACCTCTAACGGGGTAAAATGGTGATAATGAAGCTCCAGATTCTCTCCGATTTTTTCACCGACATCAAAAACTTTTTCAGTGTCGGGCGCGTGCTCGGGGTAGACATCGGCACCGCCTCGGTGAAGGTGGTGGAGCTTACGCGGAAAGGAGAAATAATTTCGCTTGAGAACTACGGGGCGCTCCAGATGCGTGAGCACCTGGAGCGCGGGAATGCCGCCCTCCAGTCAAGCTCGCTCAAACTTGACGGGCGCGAGGCGGTACGCGCCATCAAAATTCTCCTCGGAGAGATGAAGCCCACCGCGAGGAAAGCGATTGCCTCTGTGCCCTCATTCGCCGCGTTCTCGGTGCCGATCGAGATGCCGCTCCTCTCGCGGGAGGAGACCGGGAAGTCGGTGGCGTTCCAGGCGCGCCAGTACATCCCCATGCCGGTCGACGAGGTGGCACTCGAGTGGGAAAAGGCGGGAGAGTTTGAGAATTTGCGGGGGCAGCGCATGCAGCGCGTGTTTATCTCAGCAATCCCGAACGCCCTGATCGCGGAGTATAAGTCCATCTTCCGCGCCGCGGGTCTCCATCTCGTCTCCCTCGAGGCCGAGAGCGCGTCGCTCGCGCGTGCCCTTTCCTCCGCGGAAGATCACACCACTCTTATTGTGGATATCGGCACTGAATCAACGGCAATGGTGGTGGCGCACGGCGTCGCTGTGCAGCAGGTGGGGCAGACCGACTACGGTTCCCTCTTGCTCACCCAGGCGCTTGCACGGAGCTTGGGAATCAGCCCCGCCCGCGCGGAAGAGCTCAAGCGCCGCCGGGGGCTCCTCACGGGCGGCGCCGAGGCGGAGTTATCAACATCGCTTCTGCCGTTTTTAGATGTTATAATACGGGAGTGTGAACGGGTGCGCGGGCTCTATGAGCGTACGTACGGCGCGCGCGTGGAGCGGTTCATGCTCGCGGGCGGCGGCGCAAACCTCCGCGGGATTGAGGAGTATTTCCGGGAACGTTTACAGCTCGCGCTCGCGGAGCCGCGGCCGTTCATCCGCCTCTCATACCCGAGCGGACTTGAGCCGGCGATGCAGTTTCTGAACCGGGAGTTCGCGGTAGCGACGGGTCTCGCGCTCCGGTTCTTCCGTTAAGTGATTACACTTAAGTGCGATGCCAATATACGAATGCATGCGAATTATACGAATAAGAAAACCGATAAGTGCGATGCCAATATACTAATGCATACGAATACTACTAATGGAGAATTTCTTTAACTCGTATAATTCGCATGAATTTGCCCGCCTGCCAACGCCTATCCGATGATTTATATCTAAACATCAATTATGAGGAAGCTATGTCTGGAGGAAAAACAAAAATGAAGGCTATGGCGGGCAGGTATATTAGCATTGCAATCATATGAGCGACGTCACCTCTCCCCAACCAAGCGTGAACGGACAGTTCATTTCCGAGAAACTGCCCGTCGGGTGGCCGTGGCGACTCTTGGTGTTCTCCATCGTCATATTCGCCCTCACGCTCTTTATATTCCTCGGCATCCGGTTCGGATACACTGCCTTCCTCAACGAGAAGTCGTCCGAGCTGGATCGCTCGCTTGACGCGCTCTCGAACGAGGTGAGCATGGCGGACCAGGATCGGTTCGTAAGTTTTTACTCGCAGATCGTGAATCTGAAGACCGCCCTTGACCGCCACCTCTTCAGCGCGAACCTCCTCGCTTTCCTTGAGCAGAACGTGATTGGGGACGTGGTGTTCACTGAAGCGCGGTTCAAAGGCGTGGACCGGGTACTTACCCTCCAGGGGACCACCTCTTCCTTTGATGCTATTGCCCAGCAGATGGCGGTGTTTGAGAAGGTGCGCGAGGTTCAAAAGGTGTTCCTCGAGGACGTGAACGTGGCGGGCGGCGGCGCCACCTTCAAGCTTTCGGTGTACTTCACAGACGCATTTTTCAATAAGCCACTCGCACTATGAGTCCCGTTAGAGATAACCAAAGTATCAATATGTATTTCAACATCCACAAAGGTGAGAAACTAATTGGTAGTGAAAGGGCCGTGATTGTTACGGTCGCCCATGGCGACCTATCTCTAACGGGATGAGAGTCTCCACCAAACGCATTTTGAGCATCGGGTGTTCTCTCCTCCTCGTCCTGGGGGCGCTCACGGTCTACGCCAATTTTATCCGCGGCGCCGTGAGTGATGTGGGGAAACTCCGCGCGCTTGTGGCCTCAAAATCAAATCTCCTTGCGAACCAGCGGCAGGCGGTGGGGCAGGTGAAGGATCTCATCGCGCAGTTCCAGAACGTGAGCCGGCTCCAGGAGACCGTTTCACTCGCCATGCCGAATAGCGAGGAGGCAATCCAGGCGCTCCGGCAGGTGGAGGCGGTCGCGCGGGCGAGCGGGGTGGTGCTGGGGAATATTGATTTCAAAACCGCGACGCTCCCCAAGACGAAGGAGGGCGCGTTTGTGTCCCGCCTCGGCGTGATTGAGATGCATTTGCGAACAGACGGCGCCTACGCGGGGCTGAAGCAGTTTGTGCGGCTTTTGGAGTCGGGTGTGCGCGTGTCAAACGTGAAGGAGTATACCTATACCGCCGGCGGCACCCGCGGCGCCGATTCCCTTTCCCTCACGGTTGAAACCTACTACCAGCAGAAATAACTAATAACTGATAACTAATAACTGATAACAGTTGTAAGTCATACGTTGTAAGTTATAAGTTAATACTATGGCCATCGTCGTTGAAGAGGAAAGGAAAACAAACTGGGTTACCATCATCGCCGTGGTGACGGTGCTCGCCATCATATTCATCGGCGGGTACTACCTTTTCTTCAAGAACCCGGAGCTCATTGAGGTGGTTGCCCCCGACCGCCTCCAGCAGCTGAACGAGCTCTCGCAGGCGAAGTTTGACCCCAACGCGGTCGTGGATTCCCCGGTATTCAAGGCGCTCCGCGACTACACCTCTCCCCTCGTGCTCCCGCAGGCGGGACGGGCAAACCCATTCCAGCCCCAGTGAGCGATACTAATATACTAATGCATACTAATGATACAAATAATGCTAATGATCCGTATCTATTCGTATCATTCGCATCAATTCGTATATTAGCATCGTGTAAGCGAAGCGTATGACAGATCAGGAACTGCTCGGCGCCCTTGTAGTGAAGGGACTCCTTGACCAGGCGTCCGCGGACGGCGTCGCTCGCGATGCCCGGCTCACAGGGCGGCCTGCGGAGGATGTGATATACGAGCATCGCGCGGTGGATGAGCCCTCCATCGCCGCGGCGAAGAGCGAGCTCATAGGGGTTCCCTACCGGCCGGTGGAAATGGCGAAGGTTTCCGATGACCTTCTGAAGATGATCCCCCGCGAGACCTCGGTGGCTTACCGCGTGATACCCCTTGAACGACAGCGTAATATGCTCGTGGTGGGGATGTTGCGCCCCGATGACGAGCGCGCCCAGGAGGCGCTCCGCTTCATCGCGAAGCGCGAGGGGGTGAGCTTGGGGGTGTATCTCGTGACGCCGTCCGACTTAAAGGCGGTGTGGCGCCGCTACGCGCCGTATCGGAGTGAGGTGGAGGCGGCGGTGAGGGAGGTGGGGAAGCTCCCCGAGGGGGAGCGCAACGCCATTTTGCTGGAGGAAGGGGGGAGCGTGGAGGACGCCCCCATCATCAAGATCGTGGCGGCCACCCTTCGTCAGGCGGTGGAGATAGGGGCATCGGACATCCACATTGAACCCCAGCGCTCGCGCCTCCGCATCCGCTTTCGCGTGGACGGCGTGCTTGAGGAAGTCGCCTCGCTCCCCGCGGCACTCATCCAGCAGGTGCTCTCCCGCGTGAAGGTGCTCGCGCGCCTCAAACTTGATGAGAACCGCATACCGCAGGACGGGCGGTTCCGGGCTTTAATCTTCGGGCGCGACATTGACTTCCGTGTAGCAACGTCCCCCACCCCCTTAGGGGAAAAGGTGGCGCTCCGCGTCTTAGACCCAACCGCGGGCCTGAAGGGTTTGGGGGAGCTCGGGCTCGCCCCCTACCACGAGGCGATCTTGGAGGAAGCCATCGCGCGCCCCTTCGGGATGATTTTGATAAGCGGCCCCACCGGTTCGGGGAAATCCACCACCCTCTACGCCATCATGCGACGGCTTGCGAAGGACACGGTGAACGTGGTGTCTCTGGAGGATCCCGTGGAGTACTTCATGGAGGGAGTGAACCAGTCGCAGGTGAAGCCGGAGATCGGCTACACGTTCGCCTCGGGGCTCCGGCAGATCCTTCGCCAGGACCCCGACGTCATTATGGTGGGCGAGATCCGGGACGGCGAGACCGCCAACCTCGCGGTGAATGCGGCTCTGACGGGCCACATCCTCCTCTCCACCCTCCACACCAACAACTCCGTGGGTGTGGTGCCTCGCCTCGTGGACCTCGGGGTGCCGCCGTTCCTCCTCTCATCCGCTCTGAACCTCATGGTGGCCCAACGCCTCGTGCTGCGGCTTTGTCCTGAGTGTCGGGTGAAGGGAGAAGCCCCGCGGGATGCCGAGCGTGTCATTACCGAGGCACTTGAGGCGCTCCCCCCCGCTTTGATGGAGGGGGTGAAGGCAAAACCGCCGTATGCGGTCTTTCATGCAAAGCCCAAGGCGGATTGTCCGGTGTGCAAAGGGAAAGGCACCGCCGGCCGCGTCGCGCTCTTTGAATTGTTTCAGATGACGCGGACGCTCGCCGAACTCATCACCGGCGGTTTCACCGAGGGGAAGCTCGCGGATGAGGCGAAGCGGCAGGGCATGGTGACGCTCCGCGCGGACGGAATCCTGAAGGCGCTCAAGGGCGACGTGTCAGTGGAGGAGGTCATTCAGGAAACCACGTAAAAAACTAATAACTAATAACTAACAACTGATAACAGTTGTGATAAAATAAAATAATTTGATGGTTATAAGTTATTAGTTATAACTTATAAAGTTAATATGGACTACACACAAAAACTAAACGAGCTTCTGATTGCCACCGCGCGCGAGAACGCGTCGGACCTCCACATTGCGGTGGGCCGGCGCCCCACCATCCGCATTGACAGCGTCCTTATCCCACTCCAGAAGGAACCGATACTCACTAAGGAGGATGCTGAGGGGCTTGTAGGGGCATTGCTCTCCGCGGAACAGAAGGACCGGTTCCTGAAGCTCCGGCAGGTGGATTTTTCATTTAACTATGAGGATAAAGCGCGCTTTCGGGTGAACGTGTTCTTCCAGCGCGGGTTCATGGCGGCGGCACTTCGCCTCATCCCCGCCCAGATCCGCACCGTGGAGGAGCTGAACCTCCCCCCCATCCTCCACGATTTCGCCAAGCTGAACCAGGGGTTCGTGCTCGTCGTGGGGCCAGCAGGGCACGGGAAGTCCACCACCCTCGCGGCCGTTCTGGATGAGATAAACCACAACCGCACCGAGCACATTATCACCGTGGAGGATCCCATTGAATACCTCTTCGCGCAGGACCGCTGCATCGTCTCCCAACGCGAGGTGGGGCAGGACACTACATCGTTCCATGAAGCGCTCCGCGCGGTGCTCCGGCAGGATCCCGACGTCATTATGATCGGCGAGATGCGTGACCCCGAGACCATTGCGACCGCGATGACCGCGGCGGAGACCGGTCACACCGTGTTTTCCACCCTCCACACAAACTCCGCCTCGCAGACCATTGACCGCATCATTGACAGCTTCCCCCCCGAGCAGCAGGGGCAGGTGGTTTCCCAGCTTGCCTCCACGCTTGTGGCGATTATCTCCGAGCGCCTCGTGCCGCGGGTGGGCGGCGGGCGCATGCCGGCGACGGAGATCATGCTCACCAACTCCGCTATACGGAATCTCATTCGCGAGCGGAAAATATACCAGATTGACCTTGTGATTGAGACGAGCGTGCAGGAGGGGATGATATCCCTGAACCGCTCGCTTGTGAATTTACTCAAGCGCAAGGAGATCTCGCTTGAACAGGCCGAGAGCTGCTCACTGAACCCCGCAGAATTGAGGATACTGCTTGAGAGGACTTAACATACGACTAACGACCGACAACAAACAACAAACAACTAACGACTAATAACTGACGACGAACAACGTGGAGAAATTCAGATTTTTGAATTGGGAGGTGTACCGAAATACCCGAGAACTTATTTCGCTCGTCCTCGTGTTAGTGCGGAAACTTCCCCGCGAGTATCGCTATGAGTTGGGGAGCCAGATTATCCGTTCAAGTTTCTCCATTCTCTTGAACATCGCGGAGGGGAGCGGCAAAACGTCCGATAGGGAAATGAATAGGTTTATTGAGGTAGCGCTCGGTTCCGTGTACGAGACCCTCGCGGGATTTGACGTTTTGAGGGATAATAAACTTGTCGCCGAAGAAGATTTTCAAAAAGTCTACGATTTACTCGGCAGTATCTCGAGTCAGCTTGGGGGTTTTAAGAAGAAGCTTTCCGTTGGTCGTGTGTCGTAAGTTGTAGGTCGTATGTCGTTTGTTGTAGGTTATTAGTATGAAGTTTAATTACAAAGCGCGCACCAAGGAGGGGGAGTTGCAGGTGGGGAATGTGGAGGCCTCAAACCGCGAGGCGGCGGCCTCCGTGCTCCTCGGGCACGGCCTCTTTGTGCTCTCTGTGGAGCCGGTCAAGGAGACGAAGTGGTACAGCCGCCTCACCGATTTCTTTGAACGGGTGAGGGTAACCGATCTCATGATCTTTACGCGCCAGTTTGCCACCCTCCTCGCCTCGCAGGTCCCGCTGGGGGACAGCTTGCGGAGTTTGTACGCGCAGACCTCAAAGCCGGTCCTGAAGGAGGTGCTCGCCGAGGTGTCTTCCGACATTGAGTCCGGATTTTCCCTCTCGCAGGCCTTAGGGCGACACCCCGGCGTATTCTCCGAGTTCTACGTGAACATAGTGAAGTCGGCGGAGGTCACCGGCCGCCTCTCGGAGGTGCTGGACTTCCTCGCCGACTACTTGGAGAAGCAGTCGGTGCTCACAGGGAAGATTCGGAACGCCCTCGTCTACCCCGCGTTCGTGGTGGGGCTTTTCCTCGTGGTGGTCATTATTATGGTTACCATGGTCATTCCCCAAATTGCCCCTATCTTCACCGAGGCGAGCGTGAAGCTCCCCGCGATAACCCGGTTTCTTGTTTCCTTCGGCACCTTCATAGTGAACTGGTGGTGGGCAATTCTCATCGTACTGGTCATGCTTGTTCTCCTTGTGATTGACTACGCGCGTACCGAGGAGGGCAAGGCGGTGTTCAATGAGATAGGCCTCCGGCTTCCCCTCGTCGGCACGCTCCTCCAGCGCTCCTACATCGCCCGCTTCGCGGAGTCCGCGAAGGTCTTGATCCAAGGGGGTCTCACCATCCCGCAAGCCATTGAGATATCCTCCCACACCATCAGCAACTACGTGTACCGCGACGTACTCCACGAGGCGGCGCAGGCGGTCCGGAAGGGGCTCCTCCTCTCACAGGCGCTGAAGGACGCGCCCTACTTCCCGCCGCTCGTCTCACAGCTTATCGCGGTGGGGGAGTCCACCGGTCGCCTGGAGGCGCTCCTTGGGAAGATTTCCTCGTTCTACGAGCGGCAGGTGGAAGACACCGTTTCCAACCTCGTGGAGCTTATCCAGCCGGCGCTCCTTGTGGTGATCGGGCTCATGGTGGCGGGGCTTTTTGCGGCAATTCTCCTCCCGCTCTACAACCTCGCAAGTGTGTTCTAAAGGGCTTTCTACGAATTTTCGAGCCGAAGGAGATAAAAATTCATCAAGAAAACCTTTACCCCGCACCATTTCCAGGTACGATGAATGGTAATGCAACACAGAGAAGGCGAAGCCGCCTTACGGCTCCGATTGAGCACCGGCAGAATCCGTGCCAGAAATGGTGCGGGGTGCTCAATTTTATAGTCACTCGCTTCACTCGTGAATAAAATTGGCATTTGCTATAATATAGTGGACATTTGAAAGGTCGATGGAATAACAGATAACTAATAACGAATGACTAACAACAAAAGAGGCGGTTTCACATTGATTGAAATGCTCGTGGTAGTCGCCATCATCGGCCTCCTCTCGTCGGTGGTCGTGGTGGGGATAGGCAGCGCGCGGGAAAAAGCGCGCGACACGAAACGCATTGCTGATCTCCGCAGCATCCAATCGTATCTTGAGGCGAACTATTCGAGCCCGAACGGGTACCCCGACATTGCCACAACTTACCCATCGAGTCTTCCCACAGATCCGAAAAGCGGCACCCATTACTCGTATTGCCGCTCTATCGACATCCAAAGATATGCCGTGGGAACTACACTTGAGAATGCTTCCAATCGTCCATCGGGCGGCATTGCGGCCGCAGACCTGCCATCAGGTTGTGTTCTCTCTCCCGCGATGACCTGTGCTAATGCTGCGGCAGACAAGGGATACTGCATAACCAATTAACGCATTGTTTGATACAAGATCATGAAACAATCCGGCTTTGCCCCGCACCGCTTTTCTCTCAAAAGTGGTGCAAAGCGGGATTTACCAAGCGCCACTTTTTCCGATTCTCTCAAAAGTGGTGCTGGGTTTACCCTCATCCTTCGACGGGCTCAGGATAAGCGTGGTTTTACGCTTATTGAGATGCTCATTGTGGTTGCCATCATAGGCCTCCTCTCGTCGGTAATCCTCGTGGGGCTCGGCGATGTGCGAAAGGACGCGCGCGACACGCGCCGCATTTCTGACATCCGCCAAATACAGAATCAGGTGGAGATCTACTACTCCGGGCAACAGAGCTACCCGCCTGATATCTATGAGCTCTCCGGGACCCCATTTGACCCGGTGGCAAACCCGGAGACGGGGGAATTCTACAAGTACGCCTACGAGCGCCTCTCGCAGAACAGCTTCCTACTCGGGGCGTGCCTTGAGGGCAAGCGCCCGGTGGGGATAAGCCACGTCAGCCAGGATTTCCAGAACGGCATCTCGAACTACGGGGAGGGCTGCAACTGCAGCGACGCTTCCAACATGGTGTACTGCGTGAAAAGCTAGTGTGCTACGAAATACGAAACAGTACGAATATACGAAAGGATAAAATTTAACATTTTCGTATATTCGTAATTAAATTCGTAATTCGTAGAGAATAGTCGTATATTCGTATCCTTTTCGTATTTCGTAGCAAATCATGGTGACGGCGTTCTACGTAGTGCTCTTCGCGATTGGTACGGCGTTCGGGAGTTTTCTGAACGTCGTAACGCTCCGATACCAGCCGGGGCGTTCGGTTTTTTCTATGAAGGCGCTCGGCCTGTCTGCGCAGGCAGGTGGGCGCTCGCACTGCCAGCACTGCGGGAAAACACTCACCGCGGTTGAGCTCATCCCGCTCGTGAGCTACTTACTCCAGCGGGGGCGGTGCCGGTCATGCAAGGCGCCTCTCTCATTGCAGTACCCCATTGTGGAGTTCGTAAGCGGCGCGGTGTGGGTGACAGTGCCGCTCTTTGTAAGTTCTTTCTACGGCATTTCCTCCGGCGTTTTCGCTTCCCTCGCGGCGCCCCTATGGGGTTACGGCCTCGCACTCGTGTGGGTAGCCGTGTTCCTCACGTGGCTCGCGATTTTTGTGATTGACCTGCGCCACTACCTCATCCCTGATGAGCTGAACCTATTCCTCGCCGCTCTCGGGGTGGCGGCAATACTTCTCCTCGTTGCCTACCACGGAGCAATCCCGGCGTTCCGCGACTCGTTCCTGCGGCACTACGCGCTCCTTGCCTCACCCGCCGCCCTCGGGGTGTGGGTAAACCACCTTTTGGGTGCGGCGGCGGGCGGTCTCCTCTTCGGTCTTCTTGTGTTCCTCGGGAGGGGACGGGCCATGGGGATGGGAGATGTAAAGCTCGCGCTCGCCTCGGGGCTCCTCCTCGGGTGGCCTGACATTCTCCTCGCCGCCATGATCGCATTTATCTTAGGCGGCGCGTGGGGGTTGGTACTCGTGTGCACGAAAAAAAAATCGTTCGGCGATCGTGTTCCCTTCGCGCCCCTCTTCACGCTCGGTGCGGCCGCGACCGTGTTTTTGGGATACCCGCTCATCGGTTTCTACTTTTCACTCTTCGGTTTTTGAGCGAAGAAGTCATTTAGTGTTTCAACATTCACTTCTAACGGGGTATAACCCCGTTAGAAGTTCCTGCGGTGCGCGTTTCACGCGTGGGAAATTGGTTCAGATTTTTTCGGTGTTTCAACATTCACTTCTAACGGGGTATAATGAATCTCAATGAGAGAGGGATTTACACATCACCGCTTTTCTCTCAAAAGTGGTGGGGGTTTTACCCCACATATAAAAAAGTTACGTGCGGGGTTTACCCTCATTGAGATGATTATAGTGATTGGTATTACCGCGTTCCTCTCCGCGCTCCTCGTGACATACAACCGCTCGAGCGACAGCCAGATTGTGCTCTCGGTGGAGCGGGTGAAGGTGGTGGGATTCTTAAACCGAGGCAAGGCCTTTGCGCTGGAGCGGAACCTTGCGAAGGGAGGGGAGAATGTGTGCGCGTTTGGGGTGAGTTTCAATAAAAGCGATGGTACTATGACGATTTTCCGTATAGGGCGCGGGGTGAGCGGGGGATGCGGGGATTTTGACCCGACGCTCGGGGGTGCCAACAATTCTCCCATCGAAATACTTACACTCGATCGCCGCGTGGAGTTCAAAAGCTTCACGTGCGGGGTGCCTCCGTGCACGGTCTCCTACGATGTGGCATTTGAATCGCCATATCTTATGACGCACAATCCGGGGAGTGTGGTACTGGGCATCAAAGGGCGGAGCGAAACCCTCACAGTTGAGGTGGGGGTGGGCGGAGAAATAACGCCGCGGTAGCGCGCAGCCATGAGAATGACACGTAAGGCCTTGAGAGTGTTCGGAGGAAGAGAGGGGAGCTTCCTCGTGGAGTCCATCGTGGCGTTAAGTTTGGTGGTGGTTGGCATCCTCGGCATCGTGGTGCTTCTCACCCGCTCCTTGGGGCTTACCGCGAACGTGGTGCAGCGGGCAGTGGCGACCTACCTTGCGGCTGAAGGTATTGAAGTCACCAAAAACATTATTGATACGGCTATTGCGAAGGGAGGTGGGTGGTCCTCTATTTCAAGTATCCCCTCCGCATTTGAGGTGGAGTATGGTTCGGCGTCACCTGCGGCGCTTTCCGGCGATGCGCGGCCGCTCCGGTTCAACCCCGCGGATGGCATCTACTCCTACGGCGGTGTGCAGGAGACCCCCTTCCGGCGGACTGTAACAGCGTCCGTCGCGGGGGACAAAGCCACGGTGAACGCCGTGGTGAAATGGAGCGTGCGGGGCACGGATGAAACGCTGAATCTTGAAGACCACTTTTGGAACTGGCGCCAGTAAATCGCTAATTTTCACAAATATGTTCACAAATCTCATCCCGTTAGAGAAAAGTCGCTGCAAGCGACTGAAGTCGCGCCTTACAGCGCAGCGTTCTCTAACGGGATT
>Ga0210057_1007879_pt1 | contig 12751 bp, 14 predicted proteins | sample CryGeyCG2114_010_2_FD_183968 | JGI IMG/M metagenome (GOLD analysis project Ga0210057, IMG submission 183968) | Groundwater microbial communities from aquifer - Crystal Geyser CG10_big_fil_rev_8/21/14_0.10 (SPAdes) (version 2) | ecosystem: Environmental > Aquatic > Deep subsurface > Groundwater ... | reverse complement strand
AACAAAAGGAAGAGTAATTTCTCTTTATTGGAGGCATTCAATAGAAGCAGTTAGAGATTATTTAAGAGAAAGAGAATATTCTGGATTAAAGTCCACTGATCCAGTTTTTGAAGGAACTTATGATTCTGCAAGATTTTTCTTAATGAGATTAGGAAAGAAAGTTTTGAAGAAATCAATTCATTTTCATTTATTTAGACACAGTTCAGCAACATATTATGCAACTAAACTAAACAGACAAGAACTTTGTTATAGATATGGATGGAAATTCTCAAGCGACATGCCTGATGTTTACATAAGCAGAGCAGGAATGCAAAATAAAGAATTGGATGAAAAGTTTTCCACAACTGAAATGGAAAATCTTCAAAAGAAATTAGAAAAGCAAGAACAAGAGAGAAGAATTGAAAAAGAAAGAGCAGATAATTATGAGAAAATTAAGGAAGAAATTTGGGAACAAGTTAGAGAAAGGATGAAAGAGATGATGGATGCGGGGGAGATTGTTGTTAAATAAAATGATCCAAATATTTAAAAATATGAAATTGTTTGTAAATAAAAGAGTAAAATGAAAGTCGCAGATTTTTTTTGTGGTGCAGGAGGATTCTCTGAAGGATTTAGGCAAAAGGGTTTTAATGTTGTTTTTGCACTAGACAATTGGAAGCCCGCAATAGAAACCCATCATCTGAATCATCCAGAATCAAATTCTGTTTTAATGAATATCTTGGAATTGGATACTCCTGAAAAAATAGATAAAATTGTTCCAGACACAGAGGTAATTGTTGGAAGTCCCCCGTGTATTTCTTTCTCAAATTCAAATCGTTCTGGAAATGCTGATAAAACTCTCGGATTAGAGTTAATAAAATCTTTTTTAAGAATAGTTGCTTGGAAAAAGAAAAAAGGAATATTAAAGTATTGGATTATGGAAAATGTTCCAAACTCTTTAAAATACACTAAAGACAAATACTCTTGGAAAGAATTAGGTCTTAAAGGCAAGGGTCCAGATTTAGAGATTCCAAAAAAAGTAATTCTAAATTCTGCAGATTTTGGAGCCCCACAAATAAGAAAGAGGTTTTTTGCAGGAGATTTTCCTCTTCCAAAAGAAACGAATGAAAAAAAGAACTATAGAAAAATTAAAGAAATTTTTGAAAGTTTAGGAAATCCTTCTAATGGAAAATCAAAAAAAATAATTAAAGATCCATTATATGGATTTAGTTTAAAAAAATCTGAGTTGACAGATCATTTCTATGACAATAGGATTGAAGAGTTTGAATGGAAAAAAGCTAGAAATCTTAAACGCGATCACGGATATATGGGAAGAATGTCCTTTCCAGAAGAAATAAATAGGCCTAGTAGAACAATTATGGCAACTATGTCTGCTTCAACGAGAGAATCAATAATCTTTTTATCTTTTGATTCTAAAAATAAGAAAAATGGTTATAGACTTCCAACTATAAGAGAAGCAGCCTGTTTTATGTCCTTTCCAATTGATTATCAATTCGAAGCTTCAGGAGAAGGTTCAAAATACCGTCTTGTAGGAAATGCAGTATGCCCAAAATTATCCGGGGCTTTAGCAGAAACAATCTTGGAAAAAGAAAATAAGAGGGTTAAAAAAAATGTTGGGATGAGGAAAATAATTTTCCCAAAAAATAATCTTAATGGTGTTGAAAGAAAAAAGAAATCTTTTAAGAAAAAAAAGTATGAATCAAGATTTTTTGATCATATACCTCATCTTAAAATAAGAAATTACCGTGTTTCTTTAGAGAATGTTGACTCTAATTTTGAAAAAAAGAAAATAATTTGGAAATGTGTTCTCCACCATGGGACAGGAAAACAAGCTTCTAAATTAGAAGTCTCAGAAAGAATGGCAAGAAAGCTAGTTGAGAATATGCCTAATTTTAAAAAATTTGAATCTGGATTAAATAAATTATTTAATAAATTTAAATATAACAAAAATTCTTTGCATGAATCTTTTTTAGAAAATCCTTTTGATGGAGGACCAAGAGAAATTTTAATAAAAATAAAGGATATTATTGACACCATTTATTCAAATGAAAGATTTGATAATATTGAATTAAAACACAGAGAAAAAGGGTTTAATATTGGAAACGGAACAATGCCTCTTAAAATTGGTTTAGCTTTGTATGGGTGCAGTTTATTTGCTTCTAAAATGAATTAGTTATTTTCTTAAAGAATTTAATTCTTCTTCAAAATGATTGATTAGACTTCCAGGAAGTTTTGTATCTAATTTTTTCATCAATAACTCAAAACCCCCATTAGCATATTTTTCTGCTATCTTTCTTACTTCAATCATTTCATTAAGAACCCCTAAACCGGATTTTTTTATTGCTAAAGAAGTTATTAACCAAATAGATTTAGTATCAAAAGCATTACAATTTACAACAGGATAGGGTTGTTTTAATAATTTTGGACAATTATTCTTTACTCCTATTGAAAGGGCAACCATAAAAATATCATTAAAAGTTTTATCTTTAAATAATTCATTTTTTTTCTTTAATTCATTATAATCTTTTTGATATTTTTTCTCTATATTATAATTTCTAGGAAATTTCTCTTTTAATTCTTCTCTCATTTTCTTATTAGTTTAGAGGTCCCTCTCTTTTTATTTAATTCTATAGAATATTCTTCGCCAGTTCTATTCTTTATTTTATCTCTAAAAGAAGGGGTATATTCTGTATCTGTTACTAATATCGTAACTTGGGTGTTTTTAAGATATTCTGGAAGATTTCTTGCAATATTGTCTCTTGCTTCTCCGGAAATTCTTCCTAAAGGTGTATCTATCACAACAGGTGCATTAAATCCAGAAACTTCTTTTAAAGCAGCCATGAAGGATAAAGCTAAAACTTGTCTTTGACCAGAAGAAAGAGAATGGAGACATTCACTCCCATAATTATTTATGACTGAAAGATTATAATCTTCATCTATCCTAACTTTCTCAAAACTTTCTCTATTCCAAATCATAGAAAAGAAATATTCCTCGGTTTTTATCTGTATGGTATTTCTTACATCCTCAACAATTTCATGAAGGATTTTTTCAAGAATCCCTTGTGATTCGTTAAGCATTCTAATTTGAGTTATTAATTCTCCGGATTGATTTGATTTTTCTCTTAAATCATCTATTTCTTTTTTTAAAATTTTTATTTCTTCTTCTAAATCATTTATATCTCTTTCGCAAAAACCTAAATATTTCTTTTGATCCATCAATGCTTCATACAACATTTTCTTTTTTGTTTCTTTTTTAGATACTTCTTCTTCATCAATATCCTTTAAGTATAATTCTATTTCTTTATTACGATTTTTTATTTCTTCTTCCCTTTTCTCAATATTTAATTTTTCAATATTTAATTCTCTTATTCTTCCAAAATTTTCTTCATTTTTTTCTATTAATCTTTTTAACACACTTCTACCTTCAATTAACAAAGAAGCATTATCTCCATAACTATTTCTATCCATTAAGGAATATACTTTTTTGAATTCTGAAGAGTTTTTGTCTAAACATCTTCCACAAATACATTTATTTAACTTCAATAGTTTTTCAAGGTAAACTGGGTCTATTTCTGGAGGAAGTTTTTTTTCTTTATCCAATTTTTCTACTTCCTGTATTGTAAAATTTATTGCCTCTTTTAAAGATGAAGTGGAATAATTATCCAAAATTAAATCTTTTATTTTTGAATTTAGTTCATTTTTTTTATCTAAAATGTTTTTTGTTTCTTGATTCAATCTATCTCTTTCTTTTTGTGAAGAACTTACATCTATTTTACTATTTTTTCTTAAATAATCTTCAATTCCAGAAACTTCCTTTTCAGTTTTGTTTATTTCTTTTTCATGTTCTTTTTTTTGTTTTTCTAATTCCTCTTTTCTTTCCTGATATTTATCTCTTTCTTCTATTTTTTTATTTATTTCAGGATTAACATTTTTAATCCCTTTTTCCAAATTTTTTGATACTTTTTCAGTATGAGAAATAGTTCTATTTATTAATTCTATTTGAGAAACATCAAATATTGCAGTTTTTATATTTGTTCCACTACCTATTTTAAAAAAGGAATCTAATTTCTCTCCATCAAAGAAAAAGAATCCTCTGACTTCTTTTGGAAGAATTTGTTTTATTAGAACTTGTTTATTTTTTTCTTCTTCAAATCCTCCAGAACTTTCCTTTAAAATTTTGAAATTTTCATCTATTAAATCTAATCCTTTTTCACCACTTTTTTTAAAAATTTTTTTTCTTTCCAAAATAATCTCAGCTGATTCTTTTTCTCCAAGAGAGATTCTTACATAAACTTCTTTTTTCTCCCCAATTTTCATAGAATTAAAAGTATCTTCATTTAATATTTCTAAACGTTTTGTTTCATGGTATTTGTCTTCTTCTAATCCTTCCTCTCCATAAAAACACCAATTTATTGCCCCAAGCAGATTTGTTTTACCACAACCATTTGATCCATTAATCACTGTGAAATTTTTCTTCGAATTTGTAGAAAAATCAATTTTTTGTTTTGAAGCATATTGTCTAAAATTTTCCATTTCTAGGGCAATAAATCTCATTTTTTTCCAATCCTCCTAGCATAATGTTCTGTGAAAATCTTATATTGGTCTGTATATCTTGTTATATCCTCATTTAAAGAATCTCTTTCAAATTCGAGAAGTTTTTTTATCATTTCTTTTAATTCGACTTCACAATTAGATTTCTTCAATTTTTCTAAGATTAATTCATTTATTTCATTTTTTACCATTTTAAATAAGTCCGTAATCCTCCATAATCTTTATAATCATCTTTGTGGAATGGATTGGATTCATAGAAAATTTAGAAAATTCTATATAACGTTTTAGTTCTTTTTTTAACATTTTCTTATCCATATCAGAAGATTCATATTTATAAAAATAACTCTTAGGAGGCAATATGATTATATCATGAATAATCGAATAGCTTTTTGAAGGATGTTTCCTTAAAATTCTTCCTCTTCTTTGTATGTATTCTCTTGGATTTCCACTACTTGCCATAATAATCGCTTTCTTTGTTGAAGGAACATCAACTCCTTCATCTAAACATTTTATTGCTAGAAGAACATCATATGTCCCATTATCAAAATTAGACAAGATATTTTCTCTTTTTTTATTATCTTCTTTTGAAGTAAATCTATGAAATACTATATTTTTTTCTTGCAAATACTTTTGAACTAAATCTATTTGTTTATCTGAACAATAAATTAATGTTTTTTTTATGTCTTCTTCTTTATCTAAAATATCTCTAAGAACATCTATCTTTGAAGAAGCATTTGTGATTATTTTTTGTCTTTTTATTAAAAGCAAAGATAATCTTTCCCAATTTTCCTTTTTATCTCCGTTCATCAATCTAGCCATTTTTGGAGTAAAAGATTCATATTCTTGCATTTCTTCTTCTGATAAATATGCTATGTGGGGAAAATATTTATAAGAAGTTAAAAATCCATTTTCAATTGCTTCATTTAAACTGAATTCAAAAATGGTTTTTCCAAAATATTCTTCAATTATTTCTGTTCCTTCATCGTCCATCCATCTTGAGGGGGTCGCACTTAAACCCAACCTCATATTATATTTTTTTAATAATCCTTCTCTTCTAGATTCTGCGCCAACAGAATGAACTTCGTCTCCAATATAAAAAGATTCCCCAGTATAATCCTCTATTAAATCTATAAAATTTTCTTTACAAGAGGTATTGTAGGTTGTTATAATAATCAAACTATCTTGATAACCATTTTTGAGGTTATGTATCCTGTCTGCTAACTTATCTGTCCAAGATTCTCTGTTTCCAAATGCAAGAAGATAACTTAATCCCTGACTCTCCAATTCTTTTCCCCATTGGGTTACTAAATGTTGAAATGGACATGCTATAACCACCAATAGTGGTTTTTTTATTTCAATAATCTTTTTTATAATTGAAATAGAGGTAAATGTCTTTCCACTTCCTGTAGCCATTTCTAAAATTCCTTTTTTATCATTTTTCATCCATAAATCAATAGCTTTTTTTTGATAATCTCTTAACTTTTTTTTATCTTCAATATACTCAAATTCATTAATTTTTTTTACTAATTTTTGGAGATCTTCCTTTGTTTTTGGAGCTATTTTTAAAAGTTCTCTCTCTATTGCTTCTGGAAGATTAATTGTTTGTATTCTTTTTCCTTCACCTTCCCAAAATTTAGAAAATTTTTTTTCATCTTCCTCAAGATATTTTCTTTCTTCTTTTATCCAACTCCTAAATACTTTAAACTCTTCTATATTATAAATGAAACCAGAAGCTGTTTCATTTTCAGAACCACTAAAAGCTATTTTATTCCCAACTTCATCAAATAATAAACCTACCTTTTGATGAAATATCCCTCTTGAATTTTCTTTCAAAATTGCAACTTTTATCTCAATCCTTTTTGTAGCTATTAACCAAGAAAGGACTTTCAAATGATTTATTTCTATTTCTTTTTTAAGGTTAGATAAATCTTTAATGACCATTTCAGAAATAACTTTTTCTGGATTTTTTATTCCTTCTTCGATGGCTTTAAAATCTTCTTCACTTAAAGCAACATTAATTAATAATTGCATTTTACCTTCATTTTGGAGAAAACCCACAATTCCTTCTGATGCAACGGCAAGACTCGATGAGCTATAATAAGAGGCAATCCTTTTATATAAACAAGAATTTTTTAATGAGGGAATATAAAAATCTCTTAAAATATTATCTTCATCTGAGTCATAACTGCTTTTAATTTTTAATTCATTCAATGTCATTTTTTTCTTTTAGTAGAGACTTTATTCTTTTTCTTCTTAATTTCCTTTCAATAGAAAATGTTTCTAAAGGAAGATCATTTATTGTTTTAGAGATTGATTTTTCCCGTGCCAAAGTTATGATTCTTTCGATTTCAGAATAATCTTCATGTTTTTGAATTAATTCTTTTACATCTTCCAAAACCCGACTTCTTGAAACCCCATATAGTTTTGCAGTCATAAATGAAAGTAACCCTAGAAGTTCTATTTTTTCATCCATAATTTTTTTAATTTTTGAAGAATGATTTACCATGCTATATTCAAATTCCATAGAAATATATTTCCTTAATCCTACAGAACTTAAAATATCCTCACATATCCCTCCAAGATAATCTTTTGTGGTTTGATAAATCTCTTCAATTAATGAATAAATATCTTCCTCTTCTTTCCAGTTATCTTTAATCAAATCTTTATCTGGAGAAATTTCTATTTGTTTTAATACAAATGTAACTAGATATAAATCATCTAAATATCCTATTTCCTCCTCTGAATCCCGGATTACATCTTCTGGCAAAACAAAATATCCTAAAGAAGATGCAACAATTAATTTTGTATTCCATCCAGATTTAGAGTCATATAAAATATCACATAATAAATTAAATAATTTTGGTAAATATTTTACCATTTTTTCATATCTTCCAGTATAATTTTTTACAGTTTCTTCCAAATCATCCAAAAATCCATGATATTCCATCCTAAAAGTAATTTCTAATTATTTATAGAATTTTCCTCCTTTATTCATCTTCTAAATCTTTCCTTTTACTTAAACTCAATCTATAATCTTTAACAACTTCAACTTTATCTTTAACTTCGTCCAATTCTCCTTTTAGAATTTTAGATTGAAAACCCATAAAGTTAATCATGGAAATGTTATTCCAAATTCCTTTTTCTTTTAAGAAATTAATTAATTCTTCTTTATCTTCGGGTAAAATAACTTTATCAATTTCTTTAACCGAAGTTTTCATATTAGAACCATAAACAATATCGACTCCAAATTGTTTTGCATAAGAAATTAATTTTTCTTTTAATTCATCTTCTTTTTTATTCAATTCAGATAAATTCTTTTTTACTTCAGAAAACTCATCAACCAATTTAACTCCTTCATCTTCTTTGAATTCTTCAATAGTTTCTTTCTTTTCTAATTCTGCTTGATGTTTAAAAGAAGGACACTCGGATTTAAATCCGCAATAATTACACAAAGCAGTTATCTTTGTTGGAAATTCTTTTGCGTTTTCAATTTCTTTAATTTTATCTACAATTTCATTTTGCAATTTTTCCAACTGATCTTCTGTTCTCTCAGAAATTGCATCTTTGTTAAAAGCCAACATATGCCAAATTAATTTAACAGATTTACAATCTTTGAATTTGTCTTTAACCAAAATTGAATACATAGCAAGTTGTCTATCTGAATCCGCTTCTTCTTGGTCTTTCATTCTTGAATTTGTTTTATAATCGCAAACAAAATAATTTCCCTCTGAATCACAACCTAATTTATCAATTCTGACGTGCCATTGATTTCCATCTGGTAAAGTCATTCGGTCTTGAGTTTCCAATCCTAAAATAGTCATCTCTTCAAATGGATGCATTCTATCATAATAATCAGACAAAAACTTCTCTCCCATTTTTCTATAATTTTCAGAAGTCAAATTTTCACTATCAGCTTTAACAATTAAAATATCATTAGAATAATTTTTTTCCCACAAATCCCTATAAAATTTTATTAAACTGGATTTTGCAATTCTTTTCCTGAATTTCTTTTTCTTGTATAAATCTTCTAAAGATTGATGAACCATATCTCCCATAAAAGCTTCTATAGTTGTTGGAATCTCTGGTTTTTTCTTATCAATATATCTTAATTTATACTGGTAAGGACAATTTTCAAAAGTTGTGACACGTGAATGGGAGTATATTGTCATATTTAACTAACCAGATAATAATATAAAACTCTTTCTATGTCTTAATAATTACCAATTGCTTTTACTATTAGAATGCAATTTTCTGTGTGTGCTTTTCTTAATAACTGTCAAATTTGAGGGTCGATTATTCGTTTTATTTCCATCCCTATGGTGAACTTCATACCCTTTTTTAACAGATCCACCCATTTTTTTCTCAGCTACTCTTTTATGAACTGATTGAGTTGTTCCATCAGAATCCTTAAAAGTTTTATATCCGCTTTTGTTTCTTCTAAATGTAAAAGCCATAACAAATTGAAGGTCTTAGAATATAAATAATTATCTAAATTATTTTTTCTTAACAGGTTTTAGAATAAGTTTATCTCCCTTATCTTCTAATTCAAATTCTTTGTCTTCCCAATTTTTAGATTCAATAATTGCTTTTGGAATTGCAATTCTATAAGATTGATAATCTGTGCCTTCTCTTAATTTTTGAAGCTTGATTCTCATATGAGTATCAGCCAAAAGTGTTATAAATATAATACGAGTATCATAAGAGTATCAAAATGGATAGGGAAAAACGAATTCAATATCTTGCAGGATCATTCGCTTTGCTTTTAGTATCTCTTTATTTCTGGCTTAATCCTAATTTTACATATATTGTTAGTGGAAAAGGTTTTCTTGGAACAATTTTATTTTTGACCCTATCAATTTATCATTTGATTAAATATCTCAAGGAAAGGAAAAAATGAAAAGAAAAAAGAACAATAATTTTGTGTTGGTAATACTAATTTTAACATTATTAATTATTTTCCTCTTAGTTTTTAATAAAGGGAATACTTTAATCAAAAATAATGGAAATGTTTTGAAATTAGAAGGATTAAAAGAACTTTCAGAAAATCCTCAATTATATGAAGGAAAGAACATTAGAACTACAATTATCATGGGTTATGATGATTGGAGCATAGGACAACCATTCTTAAAAAAAGTAAACGATAATCAGGGATACAAATTTCATATATTAGATGAAAGTGGAAGAGAGCTATATCCGAAAAGAGAATATCTTATTGAAGGAATAATCATGAAACATCCTTCTGGAACATATTATATTGATCAAACGCTCCTTAAATTGAAATAACACTTTAATATAATATTAGAGTGCACTCAATTCTAATTTTCAATGAAAACCTCTCCAAAACCAATACATTATTATGGAAAACGAATAGTTTGTAGTAGTTGTAGATATTCAATCTAATTTTTATTAGTGAATCCTTGCATTATCTTTGATACAAGATGCAGAATAAACGATATTTATAAAACCTTTAGATAACTAATAAAATTATGGAAAATATGGAATCAAAACTTCAAAAAATACTTGAAGAAGTAAATAAAGATCCTAAAAAAATAGGGGAAATTATGAAAAAAAGTATAGAGAATCTTGGGGGAAGCCATCCCAAAGAGTTTAATGAATCTCTCCAATTATTTGAAAAGATAAGAAAAGATTTTGAAAAAAGAGGGATAAAGACAATTGGAGATAGAATAAGGGAAGCTAAGATATCTAAACAGGATCAATTATTAGCAAAAAGAGATGAGGTTTTTACCAAAAACTTATCCCTAATGATGGAGAAAGAGCTCTTCATAATTTACTCTCTTAAAAAGATATTAGATGATCAAATTAAATTAGATGAATTAGTTTATCCAAATTTTATGAAGTATGTAGTTTCTAATTATTATAGAACTCTTACTGAATTAAGCATAAGAATTTGTTCCGAAATTCTTTTATTGATGATTGGAGAGATTTTAAAAAATGAAGAAGATGGAGAAAAATTAAAAAAATATAAAAAATTGGGGGAAGATGTTGGAGAGGATAAACTTGGATTGGATGGTTTAAAAACAATTTTCTCAGGTTATGATAGAAGGTTTTTGAAAATCGGACTTTCAAAAGTCATAGATTCTGTCTTCCTTTATGATGAGAAAGAAGGTTTCTCCTTAAGAAATAAAATAACTCACGAAAAATTATCTTTCATCGAGATTGACTTTAATGCTCTAGAAAGAGAAATTCAAAGAGTAAATTCTTTCAATCAATCATTAATGTTAACTTTTTATTTAGGAGAGTTCATGGAGTTGGCTAGCCAAAAAGATTTGGAATTTATGAATAAAGCTTTTGGTAGGCAGGGGAATCCAAAAAATATATAAACATCCCCCTCTTTAAACAAATAACAAAAACTCAAGAATATAAAAACAATTGAGGAAATGTGGCACTTCTAATATTGACCCGGTCGGGGCGCTTTTATTTCTCTAGATTAAAAACGAATATTCGAAATTCAAAATCTTTTTATACAACGTTTCTCTTAAATATGTATGGCAATAAGTACCGCTTTTTTTATAGTTGCAATTGTTGTGGTTTTAATCTGGGTTCTCATTGAATTCAAAAGGATGAAACATAAGATTTTTGCCATCTTTTTAATTGGATTAATCATCTTTACATACGTGACTTTTAGTATAAGTTTAAGTGGTAAAAATGTAACTTTGACTACCGTTCCAGGAATAATTGACGCAGGAAAACTTTATTTTTCTTGGCTTGGAAGCGTTTTTATTAAAGTAAAATCAATAACAATGTACGCAATTGGTCTTGATTGGAAAACTTATAACGAAAGTGTGGTTGATGAAAACGCCGCAAATGAGTCCATTTGGGATAAATTGAAATAAAAATATTTAAATACTAGAATTTACTAAAGACTATATGGCTAAAAAGAAGAGAGTGACTAAAAAAAGACCCTCAAAATCTAATAAAATAATGGTTTCTGACAAAAAAATTAAAAGAACAACTAATTCACTTATTTATTCTGGAATTGTTTTTATCCTTTCTTTAATCCTCTTTCTTGTTGCAGTAAATGAATCCTTCATTGAAAGTCTATTTGGATTTATTTTAATTATTTCTGGAGCATTTGTAATTCTATTCTTAATTCTTGAGATTATATTTTACTTTATGAAAAAAAAGTAATTTTTTATGTTAATAAGATTTAAATAATGATTTTTAATTCTAGAGTCAATGCCGCAGTAGCTTCCACAAGGGATGTACTTCGGTTTTAAAGTTTAGAAATTCATGCCGCAGTAGCTCAGTTTTGGTAGAGTGCTACCTTGGTAAGTCGAACAAGTTCGTCATTTCGGGTTGTTCCAATCTAAAAAGGTAGAGGTCCCGAGTTCAATCCTCGGCTGTGGCTTTAAATTTCATTTAAAGCTTTTAAAAATTTTTTCTAATTTTATTTCAAATAAACTTACAGGCATTTTGATTTTCCAATTTTTTAAAATTTTGGGATGAACTTCACCAATTAATCCAATTTTTTCTCCATCCAAAAAAATCTCTCCTGAACGACCCTCAACAAAAGGTAAGCTTGCTTTGATTTCTTCTTTAAGTTCATATTTTAATCCAAGATTTAAAAAAACATAATCAAGAACTTGGATTAAATCTGTAAAGTTTCCGGGAGTAAATCCTGAACTTAATCTCTCTTCTTCAACAATTTCTTTATTTTTTCCAGAATAAAAAATTCTTCCCATTTCAAAAGTTTTTTGAGGATATTCGGAATCACTATTTTCAGAAATAATTTTTAAAACATAGTGAATTAAATCTTTTCTCAAAATATTATAATCTGTTTTTGAACTTTCAAGTTCAATAAATCCGACTTCTTCTTTTTCAGGAATTCCCATTTTTGAAAATTGATATTCCTTTTTAGTCAGATGATAATTTGAAACTTCTAAAAAACCAAGACCTGAAAAAAGTTCTGCAATTTTCCTTTTGATTATCTCATTTGGATTTTCTTTTCCGACAGTTGCAACAGTTGGAATCTCTGGCTCAAAATTTTCATATCCATAAGCAATTGCAATATCTTCAATCAAATCAATTTCATGTAAGACATCCATCCTCCAAGAAGGAATTTCAACTTTTCCACCTTGATAATTATAACCCATTCTTTCAAGAAATTCTTTTATTTGTTTTTCATTTAAATTTAAACCAAGAATTTTATTTGTTTTTTCAAGAGACAAATTCATAAATTCAG
>Ga0210057_1007878_pt1 | contig 12752 bp, 17 predicted proteins | sample CryGeyCG2114_010_2_FD_183968 | JGI IMG/M metagenome (GOLD analysis project Ga0210057, IMG submission 183968) | Groundwater microbial communities from aquifer - Crystal Geyser CG10_big_fil_rev_8/21/14_0.10 (SPAdes) (version 2) | ecosystem: Environmental > Aquatic > Deep subsurface > Groundwater ... | reverse complement strand
GGCCGAGAATGAACCGACCCTTCTCTGTCGTAATATCGCGCAGCGCAACTATGGCGCCGATTGACATCAGAGGACGATCAAGCCCAGAAGCCCTACAGTTTTATACCAAAAGCTGTGGGGCTTTTTTTTACACTTCTTTACGTGTATATGGTTAAATTGGACTAGTGATAAAGAAAAGCTGGTTTTTGTTAATGTTAGGTTTTGTTTTAGGACTGTTTGTACTAATATTGCTTTTTTTTGTTGTTGGTTGGATTAGATTGAATAGAATAGATGGAAGAGTTTTCGTTCCTGGTCAGTCATTTTTCTATACAGTATTTGATGGTAAGTTTGTTGAGCAGTCTTCACAGGGAAATACTGACGGTTTGTCTGGTCATATAGGAGTGGGACCTACTGGTTATGAAGGCTATAGATATTTTTCTGGTGTTATTTTTGAGCATGATAGGGATAATAGAGTTGTTGAGTTGGTTGGTCGTGGTGTGAAGATACGGTTGAGTTATAGAGATGATTTTGTGGCACGATTCCTTGATGTGGGTCAACCTCTTCCAGTGCAAACAAGAGACGTTGTTTTATTGGAAAAAAGTATTGCTAAAGGGAAAACAGTTTCGGTTCTGTTTAATGATGATTTTGTGATAGATCAATTTGTGTTTATAAGAGATGATTAAGTATAGTAAGGGTATGTTGAGTTTGTTGCTACGTTTATTGTTTTTGATGTTCTTTTTCTCTGTTGTGGTTGTTGGAGAGGTTCGTGCGGCAGGATATTGTCCTAATGGTGATCCGGTTTGTTGGCCATCGAACTGGAATGTTCCTGATTGTCAGACTTGCTATAACGCGGGGTATACATGTGACTTCGTCATGTGCGGTTGTCCAGGAGAGGGGTATGTTCAGAATATGGGGTGTTTTGCTCCGGCTTGTACCCCTTCTTGTTCCTCTCCATATTGTGGACAATCTAATGGCTGTGGAGGTAATTGTTCAAGTAGTGATGTAGGGAATTATAGTCAGACAGGATACTTTTGTAATTCAGGTTGTGGAACTCAGACGTGTTATAACACCTATGCGGATCCATGTGGTGGTTGGTATTGGCAGGCAGTGGGTTCAACGTGTAACGAATGTGGCCCATATATCTCTGCCTGGAGTGCTTGGAGTGCTTGCAGTCCAACAACCTTTACGCGTACCAGAACCAGAACTTGTAGTGAGAACTGTGGAACAAATGATTGTTCAGGGGTAAGTTTGTCAGAAACAGAGAACTGTAGAGGAACAATCTCTGGAACATTCTTTGATGCCAGTACGGTAAATAACTGTTCAACGGTAGCATCTCAACCAAAGATAGAGGGAGCCGGAATAACACTGACAGCTCAAGTAAACCACTCAGGGGTATATACAACTACAACTAATGTTAACGGGGCATATTCAAGAGGTAACTTACCAGTACCAGACAGCTACAATCTGACGTATTCTGTGGATGAAAACTTGTGGGTAACTAATCCACCTAAATTACTTTGTGATGGATCGTTAAGTGGAATATCCTTAAGCTCTCAGGGACAAACAGTGACCAGGAGAGTTGGTTTGTATCGAATTTTTGGTGGTTGGTTCCAGACTCAGGGAGGGGATATGTCAAGTGAACAGGGAATTACGGTGACGATCCCGTCGACCTGCATTTTGGCCGAGAATCAGGCATCCTGCGGTAGTGTAAATATTGGAGGAACGATTTACACGCCTTTGGTCAGAAACTCCAGTTCTGGAGATTCGGCGCTACCGTTTGCACCAGCTTTGAACATTTACGAAACACCTAATGCGATTGCAAGTGGAAACAGAAGAAGTGCCTTGTCTTCCTATCAGGGTAGAGTATTTGATTATGGTTACTACTATGCCCAGACTGGGATACTACCTCGAGAGTCTTGGAATGGATCAGGTAAGCCAGTGACCAGTGAGGAGGGAACCATATATTTAAGCAGTGGAGATATCTTAATTGACTCTGATTGGGATATGGGTGGTGGTGGAGCAGATGAGAAGCTACTTATAATTCATGATGGGAACGTAACCATTACGAGTAACATTAACGTTGAACCAGGATCATATTTGGGTATTGTGGCATCAGGATCGATTGTCTTTGCTAGTAATGTAACTCAAGTAGAGGGAGTATATATGGCGGATGCATTAAATATTGCTTCCACTGGTGATGAGAATACAGAGCAACAATTTGTAGGTGAAGGTACTTTTGTGGGGTGGAGTAGTGTTTCGCTTAACAGAGATCGAGGAACGACTAACAATACGGCTCCGAGCGAGTTATTTATTTTCCGGCCCGATTTTGTGATTGAGGCTTTTGATGGAGTGAGACTGCCTGAGGTGAGGTGGCAGGAAGTGGAGGGGTAGGGTTTGTGTCTTATGGTTATTAGTGCAGAGACTTTGTTCAAGTAATTAGGAGGATGTTATTTGAGTGTAGTCGGATATGTTTCTGTTTTGTAAGCTTAAAGTGAATACTACTTATTTTTCGTGTTGCCAGTGGCCATGTTGATCAAGCCAATATGAGCCTGATGGAGTGTAAAGAGTCCATAAGTTGGACTCCTGAGGATTGAAGGGTATCCTGAGAGAATATATTTTGTCGAAAATGATTTCTAGGTCGTTTTTTTGATCGAGAGAGATAGAGGTAATGGTTTTACCCTTGAGGGTATGGATTTTGGCCTCGATTTTTTGAGCATCTCTCTCACAGAAGAGGATTTGTTTATTGTTTTTGTTAAGTGTCCACTCTCCCATTTCTATGAGCAATCCATACTCGCCTTTTATTTCTTCTTGACCTTTGTAGTTGAGATAGGGAATTTGCTTGCCGAAGTCAAGAAGCAGAGATGATCCGATGCTTCTGGTGGCAGAAAAGCATTTTTTACTTACGGTTGATTTAAGGATGTTAGGTTTGTTTTTCATAGGTGGTAGCCCATTAGACATTTTTTGGTGTGGGCTACTTTGCCTTGATATCCCTAGCGATTTCGACAATTTCACGATAGGGAAGATCGTCCTTGTCTGGAATCTTTCCCAGCTCTCGATGGAGTTGCCTCTGTTGTTCGTCGGTCAGCCCACTTCTTTGCTAGCATTTTCGGCTTTTCGGTTGGACTGACGATTTTTGGAGTCGGGCATGGTTGTCTCCTGTCTGTTTTTGAGAGTGCATTAGTTGTCTATTAGGCTTGTAACTAGTTATATGGTTTTATATTTTGTCTTTACAAGTGCCTGGATGGGGAAACACTAGTTGAGGTGTTTGCTCGCGAGCTAGAATCAATTACTAATTACGATGGGTGGGTGGATTCAAAGCATAATTCGCATTATTGTTATAATATGGGACATGAAAAACCACTGTCTAAGATGGAGGATAAGCAGTAAGATACGGCGCCTAAATAGACGTGGAGTGCCTGTAATCTTCATGATTTCCGGCAATAATTCTTCGGGTAAGACTGTAGTCACCAGGACACTAATACAGACCCTCCCGTTTTCTCAGTCAGTGAACCTGGGTCTAGCCAGCAAGATGATTAAATATTTTCGACCTGATATTGACAGCACTGAACTTGAGAACTTTAATGGCAATGAAGCTTCGAAGATATTCAATGAATTGCTCGAGTTCATGATAGATTCTTATGTGACAACAGGTGTGAATGTGATTTTTGACGGAGTTCAAGTCAGTAGCAAAAGCCTAAATAGTCGATCTATTACGGGAGGTGTGTTTCTAGATGTAAGAAAAGAAATTTCTTTGAAGAGAGGTGATAGACCTGAGACTCACTTTAACAGGATTATCGGAAAACTTAAAAAGGTAAAATATGTCGAATCTGATAAGTTCATTAGGGTTGATAATAATGGTAGGATAGACGATGCTGTTACAAAAGTCCTTGAGGCTTTAGATCAATTATTAGATAAACAAATCAATGGATAAAATAAGACAACTTCTAATTGAATACAACCAGAATACTCGCCAGTATAAGGACAAAATTAAAGCAAGTGTAAAAGCAGGTGAATTGGTTGAGGATAATGCATTTAATGGCGTAAGGATTTTGATACCGCCGATAGTGGCGGATAATTCTTTGGAAATGAGGAGCGATCAGTGGTGGTTTAATGGTTTTTTAATTTGTGAACCTAAGGGCATCATCCTGGTTGATCCGGGTGTTGATTTTTACACTAGATTTACCAAGACCAAGCTTTCTATTTTTGACATAAGGACGATGGTGATTACTCACGGCCATAGCGACCACATATCTTCACTGCCGATTTTTATTGAAAAATTATCTAGAAACAAGACTAATAAGGTAGACATATTTATCTCTGATTTCGCATACGAGAATGAACTCTCGGGATATATGAAGAAGTTGCTGAGCAATGTCGAAAAGTTCAATTTGGTTAGAATATCTGACAGTAATGATCAGATCGTACAAAAAACTCAGCTTGGTGATGAGTTTCAGTTTGTCAGACTCTACCATAGTATTCAGGACACTTTTGGCTTCAAGGTAAAAATTGACGGGCAGTTAATAGGTTATTTAAGCGATACGGGGTATGCAATAAAAGTGAGGACAGATAAAGGTGTGTTTAACGCCGAAGAAGCGGAGGGACACTTTAAGGGGATTGTCGAAAAACATAACCATATCAAAGACTTTTACTCAAATGTGAATGTGGTGGTATTAAATGCCAATGATTTGCAATATAACAGACATTCGAAATATCACTTGGGCGGTTGGGATATGCTTGACTTATTTGATAACAGCAAACTAACCACACTGGTGATGCACCACATACCGCCTGTAAATATTGAAGGTGAGGACACAAATATGCTGTACAAGCTATTTTTTCATGACCAATGTTATAAAGTTTACCTGCCTAATGCCTTAGGAAGACAGGTAAATCTATGACATACTACGAAAAAACAGAAAGACCGACTTTTAGCGGGTTAAAATCTGAAAGAGGATACTTTTACCACCAGTCTGGTGATTATAGTATTTCTCTGGATGACGGTAAGTCAGTAGTGCCTGTCAACAGAAGCTATTCTCCATTTATAAATGGAGGCAGATCGAGTAAATTTGAGCCTGAATTGTATCGTAAGGACTTGGTAGTTCATGAACGGGCAGAGGAAAAGCCGTTAGTCGATGAAGAGTTATTGGTTGATATTTACGGTAAGCCACTTTTGTTTATTGATGGAAAAAGTATAGTCAGAGAGTTTAATCCTGTGAATTTGGATGATGAGAGAGTTTCTCTACAGGCTAAGAGGTTGATAACCGAGATGCGAAATATGTTGTTGAAGGCTGGGATCGATTTTGAATATAGACTAGGGATTTTCGGATCGCATAGAGTTGGGCTAAGCGGGGTTGACTCTGATATGGATTTAATTGCTTGGGTTCATTCTGAGTTCAGGGGTATATTTCTGGATGAGATTACAAAGCTATGGTGCTCTAGAGGATATACAGCCTCAAGCGAACTAGCGCGAAATGACGAAGATGCTTTGAGATACGCAAAGAGATTTGGTGTTCCAATATCAGCTGGCTATTACTTGGCTGAAAAGAGAACGAGATTTATTACTTCGGAGGGAGTGTCTGTCAGCCTACAGGTTTTGTGCCCGGAAGTTGAAAGCGAGATAGTTAGGGAAATATTTTCAGGTCTTGAAGATGAATGGGAGCAGGAGGATTTTGTGGGGGATATTGAAATCATAAATTCTGGCATGTCATTCAACTTCCCCAAAATTTGGCAGGTTGTGAGAGGGGGACTTGTGACGCCTGTTATTAGTTTCTCATGGATGCATCAGGGGATGGGTTGTGACAGTGGTATATATGGCAGCAAGTATTTATTGAAGGCCAGTCTTGTACACAGCGAGGGAGGAGATTTCTTCTATCTTAGGGATTCCGGACACTATATTCTACCCAGCAAGCTACTTAGATAGTACGTTTTTGTATACAGTTTCAACTTTATTTACCTGGCTTTTGATATTGAAGTTTTGGCTTACGAATTGATATCCTTGGTCGGTTAATTTTTTCATCTGATCAGGATTGTCAATTGCCCAATCGATTTTTTCAGCGAGTCTTTGTGGAGATTTGATAGGCACGGTGATTCCAGTAACTTCATTCTTGATTATTTCATTAATACCTGGGGCATCTGTGGCTACTACCGGCGTCTTAGAGGCAAGAGATTCTAATAAGACAATTCCAAGGCCTTCTACATGTGAAGGCAAAACGGTTAGATCTGCCATTCTGTATGCTTTGGGCATATCGAAAACACTTACTTTATCAAAAATAATCTTGACTCGATCAGCTATTCCCTGCTTATTAATACTGTTAATAATATCTTCTTCTAAGTGTGGCGCGGTATATAGTCGACTGGTGGGAACAAATAACTTGGCTTCCTTGTGTTTCAAAAGGCTGACAGCTGTGAGGACATCATAGATTCCTTTTCTTTCAATCAGTCTAATTGGGCATAAAATAACGTAATCTTTTGCGTCAAAGCCCCAGTCTGTTTTTGACTTCTGTTGGTTTGGGTTGAACATATCTAGATCAATACCGTAATATATGCGACTAGCCTTATTTTCGGGAACACCCCTATTGATTGACGAATTGAAATAGTAATCGCTATTGGCAATAAAATGCTCATAATCTGTTCGGGTTAAGATATATTGGGTAAAAGATTTTTCCAATTCATAATCTGAAAAGATACCAGCTAATTTGCCATCCTCGGGAATGGGGGTCGCGTGATAACTGAATATGTGTTTAGTGCTGAGTGCATCTTTAATAAAAGAAATGATTAACCCTGGCGCGTAACCGTGTGAGTGAATAATGTCAGGCCTAAACTCAGACATTGCTTTATAGCTATCCTCAATAACTTTATCTAATCTTACTCTCAACTTTGAGGCTTCTCTGAAGCCTGCAATCCTGACAACTGAAAATTTTTCAGAGGAGAAATCCTGATCAATGTATCCATCTGGGAGATCACCGGTTACCACCTGTACTTGGTGATCAAGCTCGCAAAGATATTTAGCCAAGAAGTACTGCCAAGATTGTGCTCCCCCAATGACGGGCGGAAAACTATGAGCGAATAGGGTAATTTTCATTTGTGGGTTAAAATATTCAGTAATGGTCAATTTTATCATCGAGATACATGAGAAGCATAATCGATAATCAAGGCGATAGGGAAATTGTAAAGCACGTGGATGCAAATGAGGAGGTTTATCATGCAATCAAGCGAAATGTGGTTGGTTATCGAGACTGGTTGGCTTCAGCTGCGTTGAGATTGGTAGATACTGCGATTGATTATAAAAATGGAAAGATATACTTTCGGCAGCCGTTTTTAAAACTTGAACCAACTGATCCTGGTATTATTGCCGAAGCCATTTTAAAACTTAAGTTTGATCAGTTTGGCATAGATGCCAGCCCTAATAATTTTCTGGGAGGAGGGGTGTTAGTTGATTTATATCCTTTTTTGTTTGATGAATGGAAGGTGTTGGAAATGCAGTTTGATTACTCGTATGATGAAATAAAAAACAGATACTTTAATGGGACCAGTGTGTTGTCGACCTATTTGATACGTCTTTACAAAATTGATTCACAAAAGTGTCTTAGTTTATTGAAAACATACAGGTTGGTGTTGCAGAAAGGGATTGAGAATAAGGAGGTGCTGCCGAGAGAGTGCTGTAGGTTGTTGAAGTTAATTTCGTTGGGATCAGGGAACGAAAAAGAATTTAGTGATTTTTACGTAGCGACGAAGAAAAGACATTTTTTTTCAGAAGATGACAGGAATGAGCTACTGGTATTGTTGGCTAATGGGTAGGATTCATACATACAAACATTGTTCAGTTTGGTGTTTGGTAGTTAAGATATTTGGCTGGTCCGTTGTTAATCTATTTTGTGATGATATTAAGTTATGTTTGAGTGAGATTGAGGCTTTTGATGGAGTGAGACTGCCTGAGGTGAGGTGGCAGGAAGTGGAGGGGTAGGGTTTGTGTCTTATGGTTATTAGTGCAGAGACTTTGTTCAAGTAATTAGGAGGATGTTATTTGAGTGTAGTCGGATATGTTTCTGTTTTGTAAGCTTAAAGTGAATACTACTTATTTTTCGTGTTGCCAGTGGCCATGTTGATCAAGCCAATATGAGCCTGATGGAGTGTAAAGAGTCCATAAGTTGGACTCCTGAGGATTGAAGGGTATCCTGAGAGAATATATTTTGTCGAAAATGATTTCTAGGTCGTTTTTTTGATCGAGAGAGATAGAGGTAATGGTTTTACCCTTGAGGGTATGGATTTTGGCCTCGATTTTTTGAGCATCTCTCTCACAGAAGAGGATTTGTTTATTGTTTTTGTTAAGTGTCCACTCTCCCATTTCTATGAGCAATCCATACTCGCCTTTTATTTCTTCTTGACCTTTGTAGTTGAGATAGGGAATTTGCTTGCCGAAGTCAAGAAGCAGAGATGATCCGATGCTTCTGGTGGCAGAAAAGCATTTTTTACTTACGGTTGATTTAAGGATGTTAGGTTTGTTTTTCATAGGTGGTAGCCCATTAGACATTTTTTGGTGTGGGCTACTTTGCCTTGATATCCCTAGCGATTTCGACAATTTCACGATAGGGAAGATCGTCCTTGTCTGGAATCTTTCCCAGCTCTCGATGGAGTTGCCTCTGTTGTTCGTCGGTCAGCCCACTTCTTTGCTAGCATTTTCGGCTTTTCGGTTGGACTGACGATTTTTGGAGTCGGGCATGACAACCTCCTTTTTAATGTGGGTGACTTTGTCTAATGGGCTTGGTTAGATTGTAGCAAATGGGGGGTGTTAGTTAAACCTGTAGTAGTTAGGCAATGTTATCATGAGGCCAATTTAAAAAATTGTGCCAGGAACGAGTAATTAGTTTGGCGAAACCTTTAGGTTTGAAGCGGTTTTGGCTATGTGTGAAGATAAATTTTAGTCGCTGATAGCTGATAAAGCTTAGAACAATGCCTGTGCTTGTGGCTAGATTGAGGCTTTCGACTACACCTCTCATGGGAACTTGAATACACATGTCTGCGTGCTCGACTGCCTCTCTTGAGATTCCGTGTGATTCGTTACCAAACCAGACAGCCAGTCGTTTTTGAGTGAATGTGCCCTCATAGAGATTGATGTTATTGGCATCTTTTTGATGAGGGGAGGTGATAGCGTTGGTGTATAGATTTTTTTTAGGTGAAGAGCACATTCGTCAGTGGTGGTGAAACGCTTGATGAATATCCATTTGTTTGCACCAACGCTGAGTCTAGTAAGAAATTTATTTTTCCTTGACGATTCCAGGCTGTGTGGCATACCACTTTTATTACTGATGATATATAGTTTTTCTACGCCGAAAGCTGAAAGGTTTCTGATTACAGTAGCGACATTTTTGATGTCGTTTGGGTTCTCGAGGACGCAGATAAGGTGGCGGTTGCGTAGGTGTTTGGTTTTTCTGATTCTGTCTCGAATGCTCATAGTTGTTTGGGTATGTTTATTGTAACGTTTCGTATCGTTTTTTGATTTGATAGATCCACTCTGTTGTCCTATAAGATATTGACGGATTTTGTGTTGTGTAACATAATACTGATATTCACGCTTCGTCTATGCTTAATACTCGATGAGGTTTTTTGGTAGTATTGCGGATTGGTGTTTGGATTTTTATCGTATCGTCTAATATATGTGTTTAATGGTAACTGGGGAAAGCTCTAGTATCGAGTTGTTGTGGGAATTTTCTAGTTTGTAATAGAGCCATTTGTTTTTTTCAATTTGGTCAAGTTGATAGGTTATTGTTTTGTCAGCATTGTGGTGTACACGGATGTCATAGGGTCTTGGGTAATAGCAAGTGATGAGTAACATTAGTAGTTGTGTATGGAATTTTTGATTTGTTACGTTCTCATAAATACATAAATAGTGGTGCGGCACAAAGATGGAGGCATGTAGTATACTCTTCAATATTATTGAAGTTGTTTGTTCTGTAACCTTTTTCTATGATTAGATGTGCGTAGCCTTGTTTTTCGAGATGATTTAGGGTGGTGGTCAAGGAGTCGGTGACACGATGGTCGAATTCCTCCATTTGCCGATTTATGGGAGTTCTGGATATACCTGAGTAGTATCCATTGACGTCGAAGTCGATTGCCAATCCAGACTGGTGGGGGCTGACTAGTGCTACATGGATGTTTGATTTAATTCTTTGTTGTTGCCACTCTCTTGTCCGATAGAGGGATGTTACGGAGAAGCGAATTTCGCTAGGGTCCAGCTGTTTTTTTATCATGTCGTTTATCCATAGTGTTTCGATAATATTCAGTAGTGATTTAGCTTTTGGCCTCAAGCTTCTTGGTTCTTCGCCCCTTCTTAGTGGTCCGATTAGTCTGTAACCCATGCCTTCGTCGGGGAGTTCGACGAGAATACCAGATTTTATGTTTTCTGCTTCGGATTCTATTAAATACTGTTCACACCATTCATTTTCAATTTTTACTTCGACGGATTGTCGCAGTCTTTCTTTATGGGTGTGTTGTTCAAGTAAGGTTGGGATCAGTTCCTTATTTATGGTCATGAACATTGAAGACGATAATGCGCCTAGTGAATAATTTTTTAAATTCGTTTATTGGTATGAAAACTTCGTTACCATCTTTATGGTAGTTAAGAGGGTCATGCACTAGCAGGCCGTCCAGCTTATGGTCTTGGTTGATACTAAATCCATACGCTAGGACAATATGGCCTCCGGTCTGGCTTCTCAAAGCGCAGGCAACATAATTTCCACCTAATATGAGTGATGCGATCTCTGAGGGTGGTGTGAACTTTTTAGTATATGCGTTAATCCGATATTTATTTGCTAGTTTCACTAGTGAGATGTGATACCACCCGACGTCTTTTGCTAAGTCGTATCCATCTAGTTCAAGGCCTTCACTTATCAGGCTCATGGTTGATATGTCGAGGTTAGGGTAGGCTGTTTTGATTACCATCTGGGTGACGGCAATGGCGCATGATCTCCAAGCCCAGTAATCATATTCTGCTTGTGTTTTGGATCCAAAGCGGTTTAGTGCTTCGCTGTCTGCTATGTGACCGTAGAAGGATGAGATGGTTGATGGGTCGGCGTCGCCCAGCTGGCTAATGTATACCGGAACTTGGTTTGCTAGATGTTGACCGACTTCAAGGTCTCTGATTTTGCGTGATGCGCCTATTTCTTTTACTGTTGAAACCCCTCTGCCTATGGTTTCGTGGTATGTCCGTGCGAAATCGTTTCGTTCTATTTTCATATCATCATCTGTTCAGTGTCTGGTCATAATTTATCGGTGACTCGAGAGTGCCTGGTATCCAGTTGATTGGTATGCTATGGAAGTCCTCTCGGAGTTTGTTTGTCCACCTTCCGGTCATGAAATGCAGGTGTCTCTTGTCAGTCATGAAGCCATTTGCACCCGTGGCCGCAATGATTTGTCCTTGGCTGATTGTGTCTCCTATTTGTATTAAGGATCCATCTTTTTTTACACAGCTATTAAAACCGATGTGGCAGAGTTGATAAAACTCGAATTCTGGTATCACCTCGACTGTGATATAGTTCAGAAAATGTAGGTATTCTGGGTTTGGTCCCCAGATTCTATGGTTTTGGATCAGGTCGATGACGATTCCTGATTGTGGCGCAAAGACGGGTAGGGGTTGAATTTCTGGGTCAGGTATGATGATATCTACGGCGTGCAAGTATCGGCCTGTGTGTGCAGGCGAATCACGCCAGAACCTGATATGCTCACCATCTCTTGGACTTATTGGTGTTTGATAATGTGTAGTAGATGATGTCATTTCTTCCTTGAGTGGTTGTCTTCTTGATAAGAATCGTCGAAAGTATTCCTTTGTAGCCATACTACTATTGTACTATAGGTGTGATTATGCTATGTTTTTCGTATCGTACATTTGAGGAGAGGAGATATGCGGTGTTGCCGGAATCAGTCATTGCGCTCTTTGTTTTTGGTTATCTGGTGGCGATTGTGGGTACCTGTATCACAAAAGACCGCTTCGGGAGGGAGACGAGCAATATCGTTGATCTGCTTAAGATTAACGTTGTCCTAACCCTTGGACTTCTGTTGCTCGTTGTCTCTATCATCATGATGGTGCTCAGTGTCTGACGTGGGTAGCTTTTTTGTTTTGTCTGTATTCCCGCACGAAGCTGGTGTGAAAGTAATAATTCAGCTGGTAGAGTGCGGGAGTAGTATCAATGACGGGATAGGTTGTGAGTTTTATCGCATCGTCTAATATATGTGTCTAGTGACAACTGGAGTAAACCCTAGTATCGAGTTGTTGAAGATGATAGATTGGGTATATGAGGAATTTGATGGTATTTATTGTGTTAGGAGTGGTTTTGTCAGGTTGTCAGATTGGTGGGGTGCCCAGTGTTGAGGAGGTGAAGGAAAAAAGTGGGCAACCAATTCAGCAATCAGTGGTGGATATAGAGGCGGTAGGGGAGATAGATGTGGCAGTGACTGATGAGATTGCAGTTCCGGTTAGAGTAGGTGCTGGTCAGGATGTGTTGTTTGTTAATAGTGGTGAGGAGGCGGTGAGATTAATATATATGTTAGATAGGGAGATTGTTATGGATTTGGGTCCTGGAGGCAAGTTTAATTTTGTATATCCAGGCGGCTTTGCTGAGGTTGAGTTTATGTGGGGAGATGGGGGTGTAGTGCTACAAAGACGAGATGTTGAGGAATAGATGATTGGGGTTGTTTGGTTTTTAGAGTTTGCGTACAATGAGGAATTGTCTTATGGAAAAAGCCTCTAAAGAAACATCATCAAATTTAATGAGAGTCAG
>Ga0210057_1007877_pt1 | contig 12753 bp, 11 predicted proteins | sample CryGeyCG2114_010_2_FD_183968 | JGI IMG/M metagenome (GOLD analysis project Ga0210057, IMG submission 183968) | Groundwater microbial communities from aquifer - Crystal Geyser CG10_big_fil_rev_8/21/14_0.10 (SPAdes) (version 2) | ecosystem: Environmental > Aquatic > Deep subsurface > Groundwater ... | reverse complement strand
TAAAAGAATAAATAATAAAAACATTAAAATTAGTGCAACTCCTTCTTTCCATGAAAAACCATTGTTTGTTTCTAAAAAGGTAGCAAATAAAAAAGTAATAACTAACATGAATACGCTACTAGTTAAGAATATTATAAGATTTGCACTTATCGGATAAATTAACGCTGTTACTCCTAATACTAATGTGCTATTTGTTACTACGCTCCCTATTAAATCTCCTAATGCCATTTCTTGAAATCCAGTTAAAACTGCTTTAGTTTCAAACACTAATTCAGGAAGAGACGTGCCTAAACTTATAATGAATAAACCTATCAATATTTCAGGCAAATAAAAATAAACTGCTATGTTTGAAGCGTAAAATACTGTTTTATCAGCAGAAACATATAATATGAATAAACTGAATAAAAATATAAAAGGAGATAAAATTTTATGATATACATGTTTCTCTTGTTTCATTGATTTTGCAACATGTTTATGTTGTTTATACATAAAATATATACAAGAAAAAAATGTGATTAATAATATTATACCGTCTATTCTTGATAATTCTCCGCCTATAATGAACAAAATTACAGGCAACAATGCGATTCCGCACATCCACCACGCATTTTTATGTATTCCTTTATCTTTAACTTTTATTCCTTTAACAATAATTATTGTTATTCCTGCAATAAGTGTTAAATCAAGAATATTACTTCCAATAATTGTTCCTAACGCAATAGAACTTTTTCCTTTTAAAGCAGAAGTTATTCCAATAAATAATTCAGGTATTGATGTTGCAAACGCCATTAATATAAATGCTGTAAAAAACTTGCTCAATCTTAATGTTTCAGCTATATGAGTTAATGAACGCACACACCACGCACCACTAATTATTAAAATACTGCAAGATATAAAAAAGTAAAACAAGTTCAATATTAATTCATAATTCAAAACAATTCACCTTTTTTTTATTTGTAATTAATATTTAGTTGTTATACTTTTTAATAGTTTCTGTTTTAAAATGGAAACTTTTTTATAACTGCTGGTTTTAAATTAGTTTATGACACGATATATTTGTACAGGTAGTTGTGGTGGCAGTGTTTCAGAACAAGAATATGAATCAGGTAAAAAAACTTGCGGTGCTAAATCTTGTGAAAAACATGGTCAACCATTGGAAAAGAATGAGTGAACCGTTTAAAAATATACCTTTAGAATAAATTAAATTGAAAAATTATTGTACCAAAATATCAACACTAAATGTTCCATCTCCATTGCCATACATTTTTCTTATTTCAGGATTTTTTTGATCATTCATAAAAAACAATAAGTCTAAATTTCCATCACCGTTAAGATCTCTAATTTCAAGATCGGTAACTTTTTGATAATCTTTTGTAAGTTTTATCGGAGGATTATATACTGGTTTTTGAGTACCAAAATTCAACCTTTCAGACACGTAAATAGCACCTTTTTTTAATTCAACCACATCTTGTAATGAGTCTTCATTTAAGTTAACTTCTTTTCTAAATTCATTATAATGCACACAACCTGACAACGCAATTATTGTACTTAAGCTCAAAATTGTTTTTCTCATATTATCACCTTTTGTTTTTACAAATATTGAAGAATTTATAAATATTATTGTAAAAGAGTAATCACTCTATAATTTTTCTGAAGATATGAAGCATTTCCAGACCGGTATAACTTTTATTTTCTTTTTATTAATTTTGAGATGTTATTCAAACATTTCAATAACCTTTTTCGCAATGTCTTTTTTATTGTATGCTTCCGTGATGCTTTCTTTTGTAACAATGAATGCTTTATGATTGTCTTTCATATCTTCTTCTCTGTTTGCAACAACAATTTGGTAATCTTTAGTTCGTTCTTTTGCAACATTCAATAAGTCCTCTTCACTTATGTTTGATAAATGCTTAAAAGTTATCATAAATAAATCAGGAAATTTTTTTCTAACTTCATTAATTATTTTTTTTGTTTGCTTGAATTTTATTTCCAATTCTCCTAAAGAATGTATTTTTCCTTCAAACTTTTTTTCAGGCGCGTAATCTGCCACTGCCGCAGAAAATATTGCGAAATCATAACTCACACCATTCAATTCTTTAAACACATTGTCGTAGTAATCATCATAATCTGCATGATAAATCGTTCTTAAATAAGAGGGTGCTTTTAGTCCGGTATTTCCCAATAATAAAGTGACCTCATATCCTTTATGATATGCTTCTTTTGCTATTTCTATTGCTAAATTTCCTTTGAATTTATTAGTTATAATTCTTACATCATCTATTTTCACAGGGGTTGCTCCACCAGTTACTAATAATTTTTTATTATTTTTATTTAATAAATGACAAGTTTGTGCAACAATATCTTCTATTTTAGGAAGTTTTGCCTTGTGTTCTTCAAATCTTGGTTTTATTATGTGAATTCCATAAGTTGAATTTAATTTATTTTCTAAATTATTCTTCAAAAAAGGATTATTGTAAAGTGATTCGTGCATTGTAGGGGCTAAAAGTACAGGTTTTAAACATTCAATTCTATTATTGACATTAATTTCTGATTCAAGAATTTCTGAATTAATCGTTTTATGAATTTCATTATTTCCCAAAACACTAGCAATCAAAGTTGTTACAGGATCATCCGCAATGCCTGAATACATTTTGTTAATCGTGTTAAGCGTTGCAGGTGTAACTAAAACTATATCTTCAGTACAAATATGTTCTGCTAAGCCACTTAATTCTTTAACAACAGGTTTTCCTGTCGCCCATTCAAGAGAAGTTTCTCCAATAAATTTTAGTGCTGAAGAAGTAACATAAGCAGTAACATCCGCACCATAACGACGAAGATGCCTTGCAATCTTGGGGGTCTCAATAGAGGCAATACCTCCAGTAACACATAACGCTACTTTTTTCCCTTCTAAATAATTTCCTAAATTTTCAACTTGTAAGTCTTGATTCATTTTTATCTTTTAATTTTGTTTCAATTAATTTTAATCATCCTCACATAAATCGTCATAATCATCATCCAATTCATAACAACTCGCACGTCCATTATAATAATACTGAGGGGGTGAAATCATTTCCCTTTTGTTATCTAAAATTATTCCTTTAGCATTATCATAATACACTTTTTGTTTATCTTCATAAGAATAATCTTTCATAGCACTTTTAATCATATAAACAGAATCTTTGTGAGTTTGAACTGGAAAATCAGTGCCGAACAATAATTTGTCAGGACCGCACTCTCCCAAAACTTTTTCAACTAATTTTACTGCTTGAGGTAATTCATGTTTATCTCTATAAGAATCAATCAATCCACTCATATCTGCATAAATTGTTTCATTTCTTTTCACAACTTGAATTAATTCTTCAGTGAACGGCTTAGCTAAGTGGCACATTATGATTTTTTGACCGTATTCTGCAACAAATTCAATATCTGAAGGGGTAACTTTTTCAGCAATAAAAGGTTTATTTTTAATTCCTGTGTGCGTGTAACCCATGTGAAACATTAAAGGTAAATTGTGTTTTCCTGCTAATTTTCGCACTTGACTGAAATTTTCTCCTTGCAAATCAATATGCTGATAACTCGTGTAAATTTTTATTCCTCCAATTTTTCCCCTTTCTGCTAATTCTTCCAACTCGTTATAACCTTGATAAAAATATTTTTCAAAATCTAAACTTCCAAATAAACTAAACTCTTGCCAACCATCTTCATTTATCCAGTCAAGAAGTCTGAAATTTGTTATGCCTGTACCTCTATGAGGAAAATATGTTGCCAGTAAAACTGTTTTTTCAATATTATATTTTTCCATTTCTTCTTGTAAAACATTTAAAGAAGCATTTGGATAAATTATTCCTTCAACAGGTCTATTTGTAATGTGTGCGTGTATGTCAATTTTTTTCATTCAACATACCCTCCTGTTTTTTTTGCCAAGTCAAAGTTTTCTTCTATGAAATTTATGACTTCTTGAGAATTTATACTTGAATGAAAGACTATGTTTGGTCCATGATTGTCCAAATAAACTGCGCTTAAGTTTCCAAATTTTTTCAATCCCTGAGCAGTATTTTTGCCACACTCATGGCTCCCACATTCATATTCTCTTTGAGAGACTGCGGGAACAAGAGAATTTTTCTTTTTTGGACTGTGAAAGTGAACAATACAGTTGTACTTTTGGTTTTGACCGAAAATTATTCTTTGTGATTGACCTCCAACTGAAGGTTTACTTCCATAAGCAAGAACTGAATCAGGTCCATCAGTTACTATCTTAACTAAACCTATTTTATCTAAATCATTAAAATTAGTTTTTCTTCTAGATGTTAAAAAAGTTTTTTCATCAAGTTTAGCGGCAAAATGCCCTACTGTTGACCCCCTGAAAGTTTTATAAGCTCCTTGTTTTATGCAGTAATTTATTACCGTTCTTAGTGCTTCAGGAACTAATTCTGAATTCCAACTAACAGGTTCACCTGCAATGACTGTGCTTCTAGTGAATGTTAAGTGAGACCTTAGATAAGCCATTTCTACTAAATTCTTTAATGTTTCTTCTTGATCTTTGGTTTCATGATATTTTGTTTCTTCAGGAGCAATAATCATGCTTATTTCAGTTTTGTCGTCATAAGAATACACTAAATTGCTACTCGTTTCTTTAAGTAAATTAAGTCCGTGTACGTATTGATCTTTACCACTCAGTCCGCTAGTTTGATCGAAACCAACTAAGAAAATATCTTTTCTTTTTTGTCTTATACTTTTAAGTGTGCCTGCATAGTTTTCTGCTTCAGTCAAGAAAACTATTTTTGTTAAAAATGACTCTTTAATTTCTTCATTTAAGTCTTCATGAGATAAAACATCTAATTTTTCAGATTGTTCTTTGCATAATTGTTCTAATAATTCATTATTTTTTCCAATTATATGTATTTTTTTATTCACCATTTTATTTTCTCTCAATCGTCCCATATGGGTTTTTCAGCGTGCGGGCTAATCTTATCAGAGAATTTTCTCGTAATTCTGCTCGAATAGTGTATCCTAGTATGTAATAAAATTCAACTTCATCCCTAGTTACAAATCTGAATTCTCTTTCAATTAATCCAACAGTTCTAAATTCTGTGAGCATCCAACTTAGTTTTTGTTTCGAAACGTTTTCTAATTTAGAAGATAATTCTTCAAAGGTAGCATAAACTGGCAGTTTTTGTTTTTTTTCGTGATTATTAACAAGATCGTTTTCATAATGATCAATAAGTTCAACCAATCTAAAACCATCGCTCCCATAATCTTTAATCTTTCGGTCAATAGTTCTTAACGAATACATATCTGCTTGGTGTAAAATTAGTTTTAAATATCCAAAAAGTTCTCCATATATTATCGGATGATCTTGTTTAAACTGATCTCCGTCACAATCTAAATATTTTGCTAAATCTGTCAAATTGGCATATAGTTGGGTGGAAGACCCAGTTTCAAGATGTCTTGATAATACATATTTGAACAATTCTCCAACTAATTTAATATCTTCTTCTTCAGCTCCTTTATTTATTGTTGATTTTAATAAACCCACTAAATCTTTAAAGGGTTTGTACAAGTAATCTGATAAATCTCCTGGAAGTTTTGAATTGTTTTCTTCTTTCATAACTTTAAGCAACTAACCCATAAATATAAACATTTTCTATAAATCTTTAAAGTTCTATAAATTTTAGAAAAGTTTATATATTTGCAAAAATAACTCAAATTATGAAAGTTATAGAGCGTAATTTACAAGAAATAGGCAAATCATTACTGGTAACTCTCCCTAAATCTTGGACTAAAAGTATGCATTTAAGTAAAGGATCAAGTATTAAAATTAGTGTTAGCGAAACAGGCAATTTAATGATCGCGCCCGAATTCACAAAAAAAGAAACACGTAAAGAAACAATAATTACTTATGATGATTATTTTGCTAAAAGATTTTTTCAAGCATACTTTCAAGGTAATGAAAAAATAACTATAAAAAATCCAAAAAATATTCACGCCTTCTTAAACAAATTTATGAATGTACAAATTATTGAAGAAATAAAAGATAAAATTGTTGTTAAAGTTTTTAAAATTGACGAGTTAAGCATTGAAGAATGTTTGAAACGAATGTTTTTTTTATCACTCAATATATTTGATGAATCAGATAAAAGAAGATTAAAAGAATTAAAAAATTCTTTGATAAAATTTTATTACATGTTAGTAATGCAGATCAGACGGTTTCTTTCTGAAGGACAATTCACAGAAGCTAACCAGATTTCATTACTAAGAGCTACAGATTTAAGAATGGTCGCTGAAAAAATTGAAAGAATAAGTGAATTATTAATGAACATCGAACGGGGTAAAAATTTAGAACAAGTAAAAGAGTTTTACAACAAATCATTTAATGTATTTTTTAACAAAGAATTCGACAAATCTCTTCCTCTAATGAAAGAAAAGAAAAAGTTTAATTTCAAAAATAAAGATTTACAATTATTATTTTCTTATGCGAACAGTATTGGTATGTTGACTAAATGAATTATACAATTTAAATCTTTCTAAAGTGATACAATTTTTGTAACACTTTTAAATAAAAAATAGTCTCCTTTGAAATATTTACTATTTCGACAATCTTACTCCGGAAGAATTAATGCAATGTAGCGGTTACGACAAAAAAATTTATCGAAGCAATGCACTAACTGAGTCAACCAATTATCTTAATATCTCCGTAACCTTTTGTTTCTATTTGTTTGGCTAATTCTCCTGTTCCTTCTTTAACGATTTTTCCATCTCGCATTATGTAAACACGATTTGGTTGTATGTATTCTAGTAATCTTTGATAATGTGTTATGATTAATACTCCGCTATTTTCGTTTTTTGTTGAGTTTACTCCTTCTGCAACTATTTTTAATGCATCAACATCTAATCCTGAATCTGTTTCGTCTAAAATTGCCATTTTTGGATTTAACACTGCTAATTGCAATATTTCTGCTTTTTTCTTTTCTCCACCACTAAAACCTTCATTAATGTACCTGTTCGCGAATTCTTCTTTTATTTTTAATAATTGCATTTTTTCTTTTAACAATTTCATAAATTCCATAACGCTAATGTTTACGTTTTTAACAGAATTATACGCGGCTCTTAAAAAATTACTTAATGTTACTCCGCTTATTTCTGCAGGATATTGAAATGATAAGAACAATCCTTTTTTTGCTTTTTCATCAGGTTCTTGTTCAGTTATGTTTTCTCCGTTAAGTATTACTTCTCCGTTTGTTACTTCATATTTTGGGTGTCCCATTAATGCGTTTGCTAAAGTGCTTTTTCCGCTTCCGTTTGGTCCCATTAGTGCAACAACCTCTCCTTTTTTGACGTGCAAATTTATTCCTTTAACTATTTCTTTTTCTTCAATTTTTACGTGTAAATTTTTAACTTCTAATAACATTTTTATACCCCCGAATTTTTGCGTAGCAAAAATTCTATTATTCCTTTTTGTAATGCTTTTAATCCTAATAGTGCGCATTTTATTCTTACAGGTCCTAAATCCACTCCTAATAATTCTTTTATTTGTTCTGACTTGATACTTCTCACTTCTTCAAATGTTTTTCCTTTCGCGATTTCTGTTAGCATCGAAGCGCTTGCTTGGCTTATTGCGCATCCTTTGCCTTCAAATTTTACTTCTTCAATTTGTTCTTCTTTGATTTTTGCATGAATTGTTATTTCATCTCCACAAAAAGGATTGTGATCTGTGAAATTAATGTTTGCATCAGGTAATTTTCCGAAATTTCTTGGACTCTTGAAATGATCCATTATTTGTTGTCTATACATGTCCATTATGAGAACACCTCTAAAACTTTTTTTACACTTACAATTAAAATATCAATATCTTCTTTTGTGTTGTATAAAGAAAAACTTGCTCTTACTGTTCCGTTAATTCCTAAATTTTGCATTAATGGCATCGCGCAATGATGTCCTCCTCTTACTGCCACTCCCTCTTTATCCATTACTTGTGTTGCATCATGCGGGTGTATTGTTTTTATGTTAAAACTTACAACTCCTATTCTTGAACTGTCAGGATGATAAATTGTTACTTCAGGAATTTCTTGTAATTTTTCGATACAATATTCTGCTAGTTCAATTTCGTGTTCTAAAATTTTGTTCATGCCTATTTCTTCTAAGTATTGAATTGCAGTCTTTAATCCTATTGCACCGCTTATGTTCGGTGTACCTGCTTCAAACTTCCAAGGTATTTCATTCCATAATGTTTCTGTTCTTGTTACTTTGCTTATCATTCCGCCACCTAAAAGGAATGGTTTTAATTCATTCAAATGTTGCGCTTTTCCATATAATACCCCTATTCCTGTTGGTGCAAGCATTTTATGTCCTGAGAATGCTAAAAAATCGCAGTTTAAATCTTTCACATCTATTTTCATATGTGGCACACTTTGTGCTGCGTCAATTACAGATATAATATCATTTTTATTACATAAGTTGATCAATTCTTTTATCGGATTGATAGTTCCTAACACATTTGATACGTGATTTATTGCTAAAATTTTTGTGTTATCATTAATGTATGATTCTAATGTATCTAATGTTACAATTCCATATTCGTTTATTGGGAGAATTACTAGTTTTGCTTTTTTCTTTAAAGCAATTTGCTGCCAAATAACAAAGTTGCTGTGATGTTCTGCTATGCTTACAAGTATTTCGTCATTTTCTTTTAATATGTTGGCTAATTTGTACGCAACTAAGTTTAAGCTTTCTGTTGTGTTTTTTGTAAATATGATTTCTTCATGGTTTGCATTAATAAATTCTGCAACTACTTTGTGTGCTTCTTCATATAATTCTGTGCTTTCTTGACTTAATGTGTGAACTCCTCTGTGAACGTTTGCATTTGTATGTTCATAAAAATGAGTTATGCTTCGAATTACTTGTTTAGGTTTTTGTGTTGTTGCGGCATTATCTAAATAAACTAATCTTTTTCCGTTTATTTCTCTGTTCAGTATTGGAAAGTCTTCTTTAAAAATTTTTATTAACCTCCGCTTCGCTTCGGTTATAAAAATTTTGAGGAAGTTCAGTTATTTTTGGTTTCATTTCCAGTTTACCTGATCAAGTATTTCTTCTTGTTTTTTTTGTTCTAAACTATTCATTGCTGAACTTAAGAAGCCTTTTACGAACATTATTTTTGCTTGTTCTTTAGGTATTCCTCTGCTTCTGAAATAAAACATTTTTTCATCATTTATTCTGCTAACTGTTACTCCGTGACTGCATTTTACGTCGTGATTTCCTATTTCTAATTCTGGAATTGGATTTATTTCTGCAGTTTTGCTTAATAATAAGTGATTTCCTGTTTGGTATCCGTTGCTTCCCCACGCGTGAGGTTCTATTCTTACTACTCCTGTGTTTACAACTTTACTTTTTCCGTCAAGAACTCCTTTTGTTAACATATTAGAACTTGTGTGTTTTGCATTGTGTATGTTGCTTGTTTCTATTATAAACTTTTGTTCTTCTTTTGATAAGTATGCAACGTTGTTATTGCATTCGGCACCTTCACCATCTAAACTTACTGTTGTTTTGTGTTTTAATTGTTTACATCCAAGAATTACGTTTAATAATTTTAGTTTTGCATTCGTTTCAAGATTAAATAAATTGTTTTGTATTAATGTAGAATTATTGCTTAATTCTTGTCTTGATTGATAATTTACTTTTGCGTTTTCACCTATTAAAATTTTTGTTGAAAAATCTGATAATTGTGTTTCTCCTTTAAATTCTTCAACTATTGTAATGTTCATGTTTGGTTTAATGTTTAAATTAATTTTTTTTCTTTCTGAACTGTTCAAGTTGTGTGATAATACTAAATCTTTATCGACTTCAATTGTTATTTCTTCTTCTTTCAAATCTACTTTAGGAATGTCAAACTGCAATCTTACACTGTGTCCGTATTTTAGTTTTTCTTGAATCATTTATTAAAAATTCCGCTTCGCTTCATTTTTAAAAAATGATGATGAAACGAATCCGGTGTTTTAGCCGAGCGATCCCTCCATTTCTAATTCTATTAATCTGTTAAGTTCTACTGCGTATTCCATTGGTAACTCTCGAACTATTGGTTCTATGAATCCTGAAACAATCATATTTACTGCTTGTTCTTCTGTTAATCCTCTGCTCATTAAATAAAATATTTGTTCGTCACCTATTCTTCCTACTGTTGCTTCGTGAGCGATGTCAACGTCATCTTCGTTAATTTCCATTACTGGTATAGTGTTTGATTGTGATTCATTATCTGCCATTAAAGCATCGCATTCTACGTTGCATTTTACTCCTGTACAGCCTTTAGCTACTTTGATAAGTCCTCTGTACGTGGTTATTCCTCCTCCTTTACTGATGCTTTTTGATTGTATTGTTGAAGTAGTATTTTTTGCTAAATGATAAATTTTTGTTCCTGTATCTTGATTTTGTCCTTTGTTTGCGAATGCTATTCCTAAAAAGTCACTTCTTGCTCGTTCACCGATTAGAACACTGCAAGGATAAAGCATAGTCACATGTGAATTATGAACAATTAAACCATTAGCTATAAAGTTATGATAATCTTTCACTTCAATATCATATGTTGGTTTAATTCCTAAATATTTTATGTTATTTATTTTTGCAAAACCAATATCTTCATTCACTTTACTTCTAATGTTTAATCCTTTTGTTGAAACATAACTTCTTCTCGGGTTGCTTTTGTTTATTTTATTTTTCTTTTTTAAACACTTACTTGGGAGTTCTTTGATTTTTTTTCCATTTAGAAGAATTCTCCAAGAGTCTTTTGTATTGCACAAACGTCCTACAACCATTTTTTTCCCTGCTTTTCTATGAGAAAAAATTTTTGAAGTGCCAAATCCAACTGTTATAGCTAAATTTTTGACATCTTCTAAAATCTTTTTACTCACACTAGTGAATGCTAATGATCCTCTGTGCGAGTGCCCGTCAGAATCAAAATATCCTGCCAAAAAAGCTAAAATCTGATTCTCAGGTAAAGTAAAAACCCATTTTGGAATTGTTTTTGTGTTAGCTGTGCCTGAAAACCCTATTTTAGAAAATAAATTACATAACACTTTTGAATTAAGTATTATATATCTTTCTTTTTTTTCAGTTATTTTATAATTAAATAGCTTATGTATTATTTTACATAATAAATTTCGATAATCTTCTTTTTCATTGGTTGCTATGTTTATTTTGTTATATTTCGTATCAATATAACCGTCGCCCAATAAAATTCCCATTAACCACATAAAATCTCCATTTGTTTCTTTTGGAATTTTTATATTATTGTATAAATGTGAAATATTCATTTTATATGAACTGTACTGATTTTTGCTTTTAACAAACTGATTAATTTTAATAACTGGTAGTTTGTAATGTTTTCCTTTAATTGGTAATCTTTTATTTATACAAACAAGATCGCCTTGTTTTAAATTTTCAAGAGAATTCCATTTATAGTAAAAGAATCCTTTTTTATGATGTGGTTTATTTTTTTTTCTAACAAGAGTCAAAAAAGGGTGATTTGCTGATGCTTCTATTTCTCTTCCTCCTGCCTCTAATTTGTAAACTTTTTTTTGTCCACTATAAATTTTTGCGGTCACAGTTGATTTTTTTATGCTGTTTGTTTTTTCATCCCAAACAAATATTTTATCTCCTTTATTTATTGATTTTATATCTGTTGGTCCTTTAGGATTTGTGAATACTTTTGAATCTCCTGTGAGACAACCCATGTTGCCATTCACCCATTCAATAACTGCATCTTCATGAACTACTGCTCTTTTAGTGTTAAGATTATATGTGTTTTTACTCCAGTTTTCTATGCTTGAATATCTTGCTTTTGCATTTTTGTAAACAAAAATTTCAACACAGCCCGCGTGTAATGATTTATCGTCGTAAACTGGGGCTGAGCAATTGTGGGCTGCAACTCCTGCCACACAATAAGTTTCGTTATTTTCTACTGAGAAATTAAATACGGGTTCGTTTTCAACTTCTTCTGTTTCTATTTTTTTTATTGGGAAGAAAGCATAATCTTTGTTTATTCCGAACATACTTGCTCTGTTTTTGTTATTCAATTTTTCTTTAATTTTTATTCCGCATATTTTTCCAAAGTTATTCATATACTCGCCAGTTATTCCTAAAGTGTACATTGTTTGTCTGTTTTCTTTCGATTTTTCTCTTTTGTTTATGAATGTAACAATCCCTAATCTTAACAGAATATCTCTGCATTGAAACATTAATTTTTTGGAAACTGAGTTAATTCTAAAAACTTCTTTTAATCCGCTTTTGGTTTTTTGATTATAATAATTTCCGTCACCAAAAAAGTAAGATTTTATTAGTTCTTTTTGTTTTTCAGGTTTTTCAAGCATCATCCATTGAGGTATAGCTTTCTTGTTTGCTTTAGTTCCGAATTGTTCAAAAATTCTGCATAATTCTGTTGAGCAGACAACAACACTTGTCTCGTTATTTGTTTTATGTGTTACTTCTAAAGTTTTTGATATTTTGAAAACTTTTTTTAATAATTCTTTTACTTCTTCTATGTATTTTCTTTCTTTTTTGTTGAAAGAAAAATTAAGATAGTGCCCTCCAGAAATACTTCCTTCTGATAAATAATATCCTGCGAGTTTGAAAAATTCTTTTGTAGATGGTATTTTTTTACTTATTTGCGTCCATCCTTTCTTTTTACCAAGGTAATGTTTGATTTGTACTTGAAAAAAATCTTGAGAAACTACTGTTTTGTTAATTGGCATTGCTAAATAATCGCCT
>Ga0210057_1007875_pt1 | contig 12755 bp, 18 predicted proteins | sample CryGeyCG2114_010_2_FD_183968 | JGI IMG/M metagenome (GOLD analysis project Ga0210057, IMG submission 183968) | Groundwater microbial communities from aquifer - Crystal Geyser CG10_big_fil_rev_8/21/14_0.10 (SPAdes) (version 2) | ecosystem: Environmental > Aquatic > Deep subsurface > Groundwater ... | reverse complement strand
TTGTCTTATTAGAAACTTTAATAATAAAATAATCAACCCCGCACCAGAAACTTCGTTTCGGTACGGGGCAAGAATTTAGGCCGAAGTTGAATGAAAAAAATTAATATAAAAATAAAACGAGTAAAAAGAATTGGGGTGGTTGACGCCAGACCGATAAGAATTATTCACTCTCTTGATGGGATAGTTGATCCTTTAGATACTCAGAGGGTTTTAAAAGTTATTAGATATTTAAGTAAAAAAATTAATTGGAAAAATGTAGATTATATCGTTGGTTTTGATAGTGGAGGAATCATCCCTTCATTATTTCTTTCTTACGTTAGCAAAAAACCGTTATTAATTGCCTATAAACTAAAATTAGGTTTGCCTAATCGGATTAAATTCTTGGAGCCGAATGCCGCAAGAAAAGATATTTATATTTACGGTCTCAAAAGAAGAAATAGGGTTGTTTTGGTTGACGATGAAATATATTCAGGCGATTCAATGGTTGAAGCAATAAAAGAACTTCAGAAAAGGGGAATTATAATTAAAGATATTGTTTGTTTAATTGAAGCAGTAAAATTCGGCGCCAGAAACAAAATACGAGAATTTGGCTTTGATCTAAAAAGTTATTTAAAGCATAATCTTTAATTAGGAAAATAAAGTAATCCGAATTTAGGCCGAAGATGTAGAAAAGACTTGACTATTTTTTAATAATAAGATAAAATTAGACAGTAAGTTTCTTATTTTTTCTTTCCTTACATAAAATAATACAATGTAAGTTAGACCCCGTAGTAGAAATTTGACAAATGTTTTGCAAAGCAAAACATTACAATGCCGAAGGCAGTCAAATTCTCACTACGGGGTTAGATAGATAAATAAGATTGGTCGGCTTACTTAATAAATTTTTGTGTAAGGATAAAACTATGGCAAAAAAATTGTTCGTTGGTGGAATGTCTTACGAGACCACCGAAAACACTTTGAAAGAGACATTCTCGAAGGCCGGAACTGTTGAATCAGCGACTATTATCATTGACAAGATATCCGGTCGTTCCAAAGGGTTTGGTTTTGTCGAAATGTCGTCCGAAGAAGAAGCTCAAAAAGCGATTGAAATGTTCAACGGCAAGGAACTTGACGGACGAAACGTAACGGTGAACGAAGCTCGCCCTATGGAGTCTCGGCCGCGACAAGGCGGATTCCAGCGAGGTGATCGAGATTTTGGTGGCGGTCGCAGAAGACGCTGGTAGTCGAAGCGTCAAAAAGTCGCCGAAGAGGCGATTTTTTGATAGGATAGTTAAATGATAAAGAAATATAATAAGCTAATTAGGGATAGGATTTTGGAGATTATTGAAGCAGCGGGGGAGAAACCCTATTGGCGAGTTCTGGGCAAAAAAGAGTACACAAAAGAAATAAAGAAGAAAATCTTAGAGGAAGCTAAAGAATTAACCGGAGCTAAAAAGAAAGAAGAAATTATTAATGAAATTGTTGATATTCAAGAATTGATTGATGCTTTGTCTTCGGAACTCGGCTTAACAAAATCAGAAATTCAGAAACAACAGAAAATAAAAAACAAAAAACGAGGCGGATTCAAAAAGAAGTTGTTTTTAATAAAAACAGAAAAATAAAAATTATGGACTCCGACCCACCCACCACCCATCGTGGTAAAAACATATATTGTAAAAAAGATCAAAATCTAAAAGATTGTCCTTGTAGTTGGCCCAATTGTCCGAGACTACAACCCACCCTCCTCATCCTCCCAAGCTTCGCTTGGGCCCCTGGGATTTGTTGTGATTGTTTAAGACATCATCGAGAAAAAGGGGAGTTACCTGCTTGTTATTTCTCAAACGAAGCAGAAAAAACTTATGATCGTTCGATTGAAAATTTTATTAGAGACAAAAAATAATTTAATTTATGCCCAAAAAAGTAATTCTGGTTGATGGAAAAGATAGGGAAATCGGATGGGAAGAAAAAATAAAAGCCCATAAAGAAGGTAAACTTCATCGGGCTTTTTCAATTTTTGTTTTTAATTCTAAGGGCGAATTGCTTTTGTAAAAAAGAGCTGAAACAAAATATCATTCACCAGCTCTTTGGACGAATACTTGTTGTTCCCATCCAACACCTGGTAAAAAACTTATCGACGAGGCAATAAGAAGATTAAAAGAAGAAATGGGAATTGAATCTGATTTGAGAGAAATTTTCAGTTTTGTTTACAAAGCAATTTTTGGGAATTTAACTGAATATGAATTTGATCACGTATTTGTCGGAAAATTTAATGGGACTCCGATATTGAACCGAGAAGAAGTTGAAGATTGGAAATGGATAAAACCTGAGGAATTAAAGAGAGATATAAAAGAAAATCCCCAAAATTATACTTATTGGTTTAAACTAATTTTATCGTCTCGGAATTTCAATAAATTGAAATTCCGACAGCCCCTTACCCTTCGGGTTAAGAGGCTGGACTAGATAGGCATAATACTGAGACGACCCAGCCCCTTTAGTAAAAGGGGCTGCCCGAAGGGAGACAGTGCACGAGCGGAGCGAGTGCCTATCTGGGATAAGGTGCTCAAGGTGACAAAAATTTTTCGATTATATCTTTCGCTTTTGAAAAAATATGGAAAGCCAGAGGGGTTTTGGAAGAAGTGGTGTAGGATGCGAAAAACAAAGGAGGATAAAGAAGAGATTGTTTTGGGAGCAATTTTGACTCAGAGGACAAATTGGAAAAATGTGGAGCTGGCTTTAAGAAATTTAAGAAGAGCAAAAGTTTTATCAATTGAGAGAATTTATCAGATTGGTAAGAAAAATCGGAAATTATTGGAAAAATTAATTCGACCATCGGGATTTTATAAACAAAAAGCCGAGAACATTTCTCGGCTTTGTGAGTTTATTGTAGAGAATTATAAATCTTTGGAGAAATTTTTAAAACAGGATTTAGAAAGTTGCCGAAGGCAACTTCTTAAACTTCCGGGTGTTGGGCCCGAAACTGCTGATTCTATTTTGCTTTACGTTGGTGAATTCCCAATTTTTGTTATTGATGAATATACCCGACGATTTGTGAAAAAACACAATCTCGCTAATAAACTTTCTTACGATTATCTTCAGCAGCTGTTTCAGCAAAATTTGCCCAATGATGTCAAAGTTTATCAGGATTTCCACGCCATGATTGTTTTAGATGGTAAACCCCGTTAGAAATTTTAAATGCATAGTTATTATTGAAATAAATTGTCCTCAAAAATTTTTAACGGGATAAAGGAAAAGGTCGCCGAGGGGGCGATTTTTTCCTTGCTCTGAAATTGTCGTAGGGGTAAGATAAAAATATGGAGCCAAAAACACATTTTACAACCGAAGAAGCCAAAAGAGTAGGGGAGATATTGGGCATTAATTGGAGAAAATTCGATGTTGAGCAATTTAGAATGGGGATGGATGTCGAATTAGAGCACGGTCTTCGTTACCCTCATACCAATGTCAGTAATGACGATCCGATAATAACAGGAAAAATTGCCCTTGCTCACTTAAATGAATTCTCGGATTACTACACTCGGCTTGCAAAAATGGAAAAAGTGGCCGATAAATATTGGGGGAAATAAGAAGAATTTATGAAAAAAATAATTTTAATAGGAATTTTAGTCCTGATTTTAGCCGTTGTTGGATTTTCGGTCTGGAAGTATAAATTTGTTGGAGATAATGGCAATATACTGGAAAAGGAAAATCTTATTTGGGTCAGCGAACCTCTTCCCAATACACTGGTCCAAAGTCCTCTTATGGTTAAAGGAGAAGCGAGAGGAAATTGGTTTTTTGAAGCCTCATTTCCGGTAAAAGTAATAGATGAAAATGGCAAAGAATTGGGAACTGGTATTGCCAGGGCTTTATCAGATTGGATGACTGAAGATTTTGTACCTTTTGAAGCCGATCTTGAATTTCAACTATCCGCAACAAAGAAGGGAACATTAATTTTAGAAAAAGATAATCCCTCCGGTCTTCCAGAAAATGCTGATGAATTAAGAATTCCAGTTCTCTTTAATCCGGTCGAGATGATTAAAGTTGAGGTTTACTTTAATAATGATAAATTAGACCCAGAATTTTCTTGCAACAAAGTTTTTCCGGTAGAAAGAGAAATTCCAAAAACTCAAGCCGTGGCTCGAGCGGCTTTAGAAGAACTTTTGAAAGGGTCAACCGATACTGAAAAAGAAGAGGGATTTTTTACCAGTATCAACCCGGGTGTCAAAATTCAAAGTTTAGCAATCGAAGATGGTATAGCTAAGGTTGATTTTGATAAGCAGTTGGAATTTCAAATAGGCGGTTCTTGTCGAGTGGCGGCTATTCGGGCTCAAATTAGAGAAACTCTAAAGCAATTTCCAACCGTGGATGAGGTCATAATTTCAATTGACGGCAGGACCGAAGATATTTTACAACCGTAATTTAAGAAAAATAAACAATCATGATAGAAGTATGGAAGTATTTGAAGCGATAAAAAACAGATATAGTTGCCGAAGTTATAAAGCAGAACCAGTGCCAGAGAAAAAATTAAAGAAAATATTGGAGGCAGCGAGATTAGCCCCTTCAGCTCATAATGAGCAAGAGTGGAAGTTTATTGTTGTCAGGGATTCTAAAAAGAGAAAAAAACTGGCCAAAACGGCTTTATCTCAAGATTTTATTGCTGAAGCACCAGTGGTTATTGTCGCTGTGGCAATTGATCCAGAACATATCTTATCTTCCGGAGTTCCGGCTTATGCTGTTGATTTAGCTATTGCAATAGAACATATGGCCTTGGAAGCAGTTGAAGAAGGGCTGGGGACTTGTTGGATTGGTGCCTTCGATCAGGAGGCAGTTAAAAAGATTTTAAAAATTCCAGAAAGATACAAAGTAGTGGCTTTACTGCCTCTTGGTTATCCGGCCGGCGAACCGAGACCAAAATCAAGAAAGAAATTAAAAGAAATAATTTCCTACGACGGTTTTAAATAATTTCAAAGGTCGATTAATAATTAATAAATAGTTCTTAATTATGGACGAACAATGTTGTAAAGATTTAAAAGAGAAATGTAAATGTTTATGTGCTGCTCTTTTGGTCATTCTTGGTATTTTTCTGATTACCTTAATAATATCTACGACAATCGATATCAAAGATAAAATCCAGATAACAGGAAACACGATTACCGTTTCTGAAACTGGTGAAGTTTATGCTAAACCCGATTTGGCTTTGACAACTTTTTCAGTGGTAAATGAAGCAAAAACAGTGGCTAAGGCAATGAGTGAAAACACAAAAAAGATGAATGCCGTAATTGATTTCGTCAAAGGTCAGGGGGTGGAAGATAAGGACGTAAAAACCACCAGCTTTAACATTTATCCTCTTTATGAATATCAAAAAGTTGAAACTGAAATCTATCCTTATCCGCCGGGAAAAAGAGTACTTGTTGGATACGAGGTGACTCAATCGCTTGAGGTGAAAATTAGAGATATGACAAAAATAGGTGCGATTTTGCAGGGAGCAACCGATGCTGGAGCTAATCAAGTAGGCGATTTGCAATTTACCATTGATAAGGAAGATGAGTTGAAAAAGGAAGCCAGAACCCAGGCAATTGAAAAAGCTAAAACCAAAGCCAAAGAGTTAGCTGGGCAATTAGGAGTGAAATTAGTGAGAATTATTAATTTCAACGAAAGTAGTGTTATTCCTTATTATTACGGTTTAGAAAAAGCAGCAGCACCAAGTGGTGTTGGTGGGGGAGCTCCCCAAATAGAAACCGGTGAAAACAAAATCGAAGTAACCGTCACCATCACTTACGAGATTAGATAAAACACGAAATCAAACAACAGCGCAATTTGGCAGAGGACAGACCTCTGCCACTCAGTAATTTTTTCTTAAATATTAAATATGTCGGTTAAAAGACCGCAATTGGTTAATGGGGAAATTTATCACCTCGTTCTTCGAGGTGTCGCCGATTCTATAATTTTTAAAGATAAAAATGACTATTATCGGGGAGTTTTTTCTCTTTACGAATTTAATGATACTAATCCGGTTTTGATTCGAGATAGAAGGAGGGCTCGTCTCCGTGCTAAGAAAAAGGGCAGAGAACAGTTTTCTGCCGATAGGGATATGTTTGTGGAGATTTTAGCTTTTTGTTTTATGCCAAATCACATTCATTTATTGGTAAGACAAATTAAAAATAGTGGCATTACTCAATTTATGAAAAAACTCGGTACCGGTTATGCTACTTATTTTAATAAGAAATATGATCGGAAGGGCCATCTCTTTCAGGGTAGGTTTAGGGCGGTTCATATTAGAACCAATGAACAATTAAAAACTGTATTTGTATATATTCATACTAACGGAATTTCTCTGATTGAACCGAAATGGAAAGAAAAAGGAATTAGTAACTTAAAGAAGGTAATTAAATTTTTAGAAAATTACAAATGGTCGAGCTATCCCGATTATCTTGGTAAGAATAACTTCCCCTCGGTAACCAAAAGAGATTTTCTTTTAAAGGTAATGGGCGGAGGAAGGGGTTGTAGGAATTTTGTTGAAGGTTGGGTAAAATATAAAAAAGAGCTTAAAGATTTTAATAAAATCGCCCCAGAGTAAAAATGGCAGAGGTCTGTCCTCTGCCAAATTTTAGATTAGGGGGTAAAAGAGGTGGTAAAAGATAGAAATCAGAAAATTCTATTGCGAATTGTCCAAGAGTGGAAAATAAATCAAAAACCGGAATATAGGGGTTTTAGATGTGCAAAGTGCCAAAAATATATCCACAAAGCCTGGCATCATTGGCTAAAAACAGCCGGTTTTAAAACTCCTGTTCATTTTTGTAATTCTTGTGAGAAAAAATTTAAATTGCTTAAGATTAAAAAAAATTATAAAACTTTTACCTGCGATAAGTGTGGGAAAAAAATGTACAAGGCCTGGCATGTTTGGACTAAAAAAGACAACGTATTGTCCGAAGATCATTTTTGCAAGAAATGCGGCGAAAAATTAAAGTTTGGTAAAGGAATTAAAGGAATAATTTACGACTTAGACGGAACTATTATTTCAACTATAAAATTACACGAATCCGCTTGGCTTTATGCCGGGAGAAAATTTAACATCACTATCTCAAGAGAGATGTTACTTAATCAAAGTGGCATCTCGAATGAGGCAGCAGCTAAGATGATGCTTCCAAATAATAAAAAACATTTGGCTAAGAAATTCATAGCTGCCAAGGTAAAATACGTAATGGAAAACGCAAATCAAGTAGTTCTCTTTCCGAGTATAATTAAAACTATTAGCCAATTATTTAAAAGTGGTTACAAGGTTTGGATTTGCACTTCGACTCCTAAAAATTTTGTTATAAAAATACTGGATAATTTCAGCGAATTAAGAAAACTCCTCAGACATAACATTATTTGGCGGAAAATGTACAAAAGAGAAAAACCATCGCCCGATGTACTAAATTTAGTAATCAAAAAGATGAATTTGGCAAAATCTCAGGTTTACTATATTGGCGATGCTTTTAGCGATTACAAAACAGCAAGGAGAGCAAAAGTTAAATTTATTTATTTTTGTCCCAATCTAAAAAAGAGAGATTCAAGAATTTCTAAATCAATTCCAACCATTTCTTCGCATAAACATGTTTTTGAAATTACCAGAAGAAAATAAATTTTATTGGACGAAGCATTCCAAAGCGAAGATGCGGCAGTACCGGTTTTCAGAAAAAAGGGTTTTGCGAATCCTTCGAAAATCAGACAGAAAAGAAGAAGGAATAGCGCCGGGAACAATTGCTGCCATGGAAATTACCGGTACCAAAAAACATCCTACTGAGGTCTGGACTATGTATCAAATCCTAAAGAAACCGAAAGGGATTAAAATAATTTCTGCTTGGCGATATCCAGGTAGAACTCCAGAAGGGGAGAAACCAATTATCCCAGAAGATACCCTGGAAGAATTGGATAATATTCTTAAAAACTGAAATGAATCGGAGATTCATTGAAAGTGATAAAATATAATTAATATGGATACAAAAATTTTTGGTTGGGTTCTATTAATAGCTGGAGTGATAATAATATTTGGAACTTTATATTCTTCTTATAATATTTTTACTGGAAAGGCTACCATTCCAGAGATTTTTAAAATTGAAGCGAAAAAAGTTGCAGCGCCAACTGAAGAGAAAATTCCAGCCAGCCAAACTGAGCTTCAAAAAGAGATGGAAAAAATGATTGGAGAGCAATTACAAGGATTAATTCCAACCGATGTTTTACCGAAAATGCTTAATTTGTTTGTATGGTCAATATTAGCCGGTCTTTTAATTTTCGGCGGTAGCCAGCTCTCCAGCCTAGGAATTAAATTAATAAAGGAGTAATTGACTCCCTTATTTAACTTGTTAAGATAGAAATATTACCCCGGAGGGAGGGTAAAATTTTAATTTGGAGGTACTTTTACAATGATAACTTTTTCGATAACCGAATTCCCAAAAAAAAGATAGTGGGTGTTATAAAGGATGGGAATCTGATTGGAACCATTTATCCTACAGAAGAAGGAATAGAAGTAGTTCCGAATCATCTAACGATTTATCCCGAACGGATAATAAAGAATGGTCATAACAAAGACCGAAATATGCCTTCAATTCTGATCAATCTAATTAAATAAGAAAGGAGGATTGAATCATGTCAGGAGAATATGCTCAGGCCGGGGTGGATTACACTAAGATTGAGCCATTTAAGGAAATGATGCAAGAAGTAGGGAAACGAACTCTAAGTTTTCCCAATCGGCGAGGAGTCTACATTAACGAAGAGGCAGGGAATGTCTTTGAGTATCGGGGGTCACATAAACCTTTATGGTGTACAGTCCAAGAGGGGCTCGGTAACAAAAACTGGATTGCCGAATGGATGCATCAAGAAACCGGAGATCCTCGTTATTTCGATGGGATTGGCATTGATACTGTTATGATGGCAGTGGTTGATGTACTTCGGCGAGGTGCCCTGCCAGTAGCTTATACCGATGAAGTGGCAGCTGGCGATAGCGATTGGTTCAAGGACGAGGCTCGGAGCCGAACCATAGCAGAGAGTTTTTATCAAGCTTGTGAGATTTGCGGTATGGCGCTTTTAGGAGGAGAGTCACCAGCTTTGCACTATCTAATTAAAGCAGAGCCACCAGTTAAGAGCGTTCCTTCTTTGAGTGGGAATGCGATTGGCATCATTGCGCCTAGGGAAAGATTAATCACTGGCCAAAAACTTGGACTAGGAGATCGTATCATTGGCGTGACCTCATCTGGGCTTCATGCTAACGGAATCTCTTTGGTGATTAAGCACGCTTTGGTCTTACCTGAACAGTTTTTTACTAAATTACCCAATGGTAAGACCTTAGGGGAAGAAGCTCTTATCCCTACTCGGTCATATGTTAAGCTGATGGAAGATTTGCTCGACTCGTATGTCATCATTCACGCCATAGTTCCTGGTACTGGTGATGGCGTTGGTAAGATTGCTTTCGACAAGCGACCCTTTACTTACCGAATTAAAAAATGGGTAGAGGTGCCGTTACTCTTTTCTTTCATGCGTGGATTGGGTGTAACCCTCGAAGATTGTCTAAAAACCTTTAATTGGGGAATTGGCTTTTACATTTTTGTTCCTGAAAGTGAGGTTGAGCGAACTTTGGAGATTGGAAAAGCAGCAGGATATGAGCTTTTTGAGCTTGGCCAGATTGAAGAAGGCGAACGCTGCGTGATCTTTGAACCGGAGGGAATTACTCTGCCGCCACCGGGGAAATAGATATTTTCGGAGCTGCATTTCTCAATTGAGGGTGTGGCTCTTTTAATTTGTGGTATAATACAATAATGCAAAATATCTTTTTTCAATATCTTAGCTGGCAGTTTTTGGAGGTGCCAGGAAATATTTTAAATGCTTGGAGAAATTTTCTGAAATTTAACTTAAATTATTTTTCGATTTCTTTCTTAATTAAAACTCTTTTTTCTCCTTGGCGAAGATATCGAATGTCTTACGGAAAAGGTTTTGATATTGGAAGATATTTTGCTGCCCTTTTTTCTAATTTAATTTTCCGTCTCTTGGGAGCAATAATGAGAATTATTTTAATAATTATTGGACTCTTAGTAGAAATTTTTATAATTTTTGCTGGTGTAATTTTGTTCTTTGGTTGGCTTATTCTGCCAGCACTTTTAATCGCTGGCTTAATTTTCGGCTTTAAAATTATTTTATGATAAATTTCAATCTTAAAGAGGCGGCGATTTTTCAGGCGGTAAAATGGCATCCAGTTTTTAGATTTGCTCGAGTTTTAAAAAAGTTATTTTTGATTTTATTTATTTTCACTTTTTTCGCATTTCTTTTTGGATTTTTAACTGAAAGTTTTTCTCAGAATTTAAATTCAAACCTCTTTAGCCTTTCAATAATATTTTTAGTTTTTGGCCTGGGTTGTTGGATCAAAGAAACATTTTTAAATTCCAAACTTAAAAAACCTAAGCTAAAAATTAAACTCGGAGAAGCACTTTTAGAGCCAGAGAAATACAATTTAGCTGAGTTTTTGAGTTTTGAGGTGGCTAAGGCAATTTGGAAATCAAAAAATAATTCCACTTGGCTTTTCTACAATCTTTTGGCTGAAAATCCTCATTTAAATTTTATTTTTTCAAGAGCCCTTTTAAGTTTGAAAGAAATCAAAAAAGTCTTAAAAGACTACAGTCCACCCACCACCGTCCCAGCCTTCGGCTGGGCCCCACTTGAAGCAGTTATTTTTGAATCTTTGAAAACTGCTCAGAAAAAAGGAAATCTAAGAGTTGAGGTAGAGGATATGATGGGAGCTTTAGCTAAACACGATTTAATTTTTAAGAAAATCTTAATTAACTCGAATCTTAAAGTGGAAGATATTGAAAACTTAACTTGGTGGTTAGAAGATTTGGAAGAAAAAATCGCTGAGAGTAAAAAATTTTGGGAATGGAAAAATTTAATAAAAAGGGGAACTTTGGCCAAAGAATGGACAGCAGGTTACACCATTACTTTGGATAGATATTCAATTGATATATCAGAAATAGTAAAAAGACGGGGTTTTCCAGAAATTATTGGCCACCAAAAAGAAATCGAGGCAATGGAAAGGATTCTATCTAGGAGGGAAATTAATAATGTCTTAATTATTGGAGATCCAGGAAGTGGCAGAAAAAGCATGATTGAGGCTTTAGCTATAAAGAGTGTCTTGGGTGAAAGCCTACCTGAAGTGAATTTCAAAAGAGTTCTTCAGTTGGATTTGCCATCTTTACTAGCTCAAACTGAAAGTCATGAGGAAGTGGAAAGTATTTTGGACACAATTTTTCGAGAAACTATCTCGGCCGGGAATATCATTTTAGTTATTGATGAATTTCATAATTTTATTGGAGGTGTAACTCGGCCGGGAGTAATTGATATTTCGGGAGTTATCTCCTCCTATTTACCCTTACCCCAATTTCAAATTGTGGCTCTCACCACTTTTGAAGGGCTTCATAAACAAATTGAGCAGAATCCCTCCGTTTTATCTCTTTTTGAAAAGGTGGTGGTTTCAGAAATTTTAGAAAGAGAAACCCTAATGCTTTTGGAAAACCTGGCTCTGATTTTAGAATACAAATATAAAAAATTTATTTCTTATCCTGCTTTAAGAAATATTATAAATTATTGTTCAAAATATTTACCGGCTAAACCATTCCCGGAAAAGGCAATGGATTTGCTAGATGAAGTAATGGTTTATCTTGCTCAAACAAAAGATAACGTGCTTTTATCAAAACATGTGGCAAAAATTGTTACAGAAAAAACTCAAATTCCGGTTGGCGAAATTGAAATCAGAGAAAGAAAAATTTTACTAAATTTAGAAGCCCTAATTCATCAAAGAATCATTAATCAAGAAGAGGCGGTCAAAGAAGTTTCGGCCGCTTTGAGAAGAGCCAGGGCTGAAGTAACGATTAGAAATGGTCCCATAGGTTGCTTTTTGTTTTTAGGTCCAACCGGAGTAGGTAAAACTGAGACCTCAAAGGCCTTAACCGAAATTTATTTTGGCTCAGAAAAAAGAATGATTCGGCTTGATATGTCAGAATTTCAAGCGATAGCAGACATTCCTCGTCTGATTGGTTCTCCAGGAGAAGAAGGGTTTTTGACTACAGAAGTTAGAGAAAGACCTTTTTCTTCGATTTTATTAGACGAAATTGAAAAAGCTCATCCCAATATTTTAAATTTATTTTTACAGGTTTTAGATGAGGGTTATTTAACCGATGGTTTAGGTCGAAAAGTTAATTTTAAAAACTCAATCATTATTGCTACCTCCAACGCTGGCTATCAAATCATTTTGGAAGCGATAAAACAGGAAGCGGAATGGTCAGGAGTGAAAGAAAGACTCTTAAATTATCTTTTTGAAAAAGGAATCTTTAGGCCAGAATTTATCAATCGATTTGATGCGGTAATTGTTTTTAAACCCTTAACTAAAGAAAATCTTTTAGACATTGTCGAATTGTTGCTTCAAAAAATAAAGAAAAATTTAGCTGAAAAAGATATTGAATTTTTAGTTACTCAACCCCTGAAAGAAAAGATAGTTGAATTAGGATATTCGCCAATTTTTGGTGCCAGAGAAATGCAAAGAGTTATCCAAGACAAAGTTGAAAATATTTTGGCTCAGGCTCTTTTATCAGGCGAACTAAAAAGAGGATACAGAGTAGAAATAGATCCCGAAGAATTTAAATTAAAAATTAATCCTTGACCAATTTATTCAATTTGCTAATCTAAAAAAGGAGGGAAACCTCCTTTTATTTTAAATTGGAGGCAAAAATGGAACATTAACAATCTTTTTAGGATTGTAA
>Ga0210057_1007874_pt1 | contig 12757 bp, 15 predicted proteins | sample CryGeyCG2114_010_2_FD_183968 | JGI IMG/M metagenome (GOLD analysis project Ga0210057, IMG submission 183968) | Groundwater microbial communities from aquifer - Crystal Geyser CG10_big_fil_rev_8/21/14_0.10 (SPAdes) (version 2) | ecosystem: Environmental > Aquatic > Deep subsurface > Groundwater ... | reverse complement strand
TTTGGAAAAATGGGGGGGAAATGCTTGGGCGGCGCTTTGCGCCGCCAACGAAAAAGTCGGTAAATTTTCCGAAAGTCAGATTTTGGTGCCCCGTGTAGGAATCGAACCTACAAACCTTCCGGTTAAGAGCCGGCTGCTCTACCAATTGAGCTAACGAGGCATTATAAATACTAGTCTACAACTATTTTACTTATTTTTTCAACCCACGCCATAGTTTTTATGCGCATATCAGTTGCTCCTTTACCTATAACTGATATTTTAATTATCCCGTAAGGTAATTTATTTTTTCTATGTCCGGTGCCTTTTGGTTTAATAAAACTTTTTCCAAAGTTACTTAAAGGTATACCAGTTAACTTAGACCAATATATTTTTATTTTCTCATCATTATTTCCTTTATGAATATGAAGATAGGCTTTTAATCTATTTTGTTCTACTCCAAAAAATTTCTCAAACCACTTTATCATAAAAAGTATCATTCTTTCATCTGAATTATAAATAGATAGTCCATTACTCTTTGTTCCTTCTGCCCAATATATAACAGATCCAGCTACTAAAAATGTAAAATCATCTAACTTTTTGAATGAAATATATTTTTCAGCCTCATCTTTTACTTTTTTAATTTCCTCTTCTCTTATCTCATGCAGTCTTTCAGAAGCTAATTTTAAATTATTAATCCTATTTCCAATAAGAATTCTGGTTTGCTCAGGTGATAGTATTATATCTCTACACCACAAACTTATATTGCTTTTAGAAATATTATATTTTTTTTCAATATTGCGATAACTCAAACCTTTCCTTCTTAATTCTCTAACTTTTCTATATAGTTTTTTATTTCTTGGATTTTGAACCATAGTACAATACCTATATAAATATTATACTAAATAACAAATTATAATTATAGTGGATAACTATATTTTAAAACAATCTATAATAATATAAACAACCAGTCGTTTTTAAAATTAAAATAAAATATGGAAAACATTAATAATAGAACTCCGCAACCAGTTACTCCAAATTCACTAGAAGCTAAAAGTAATATCGTTAGCATAGTCATTACCATAATTGTCTTATTGGTCGTTGGTTTTACGGGTTATTGGTTTTGGCAAAATAGTTCTACACCAGCTGAGGAACCTCAAATTGAGAACGAAGTTACTGCTGAAGAAAGTTTTAATAATGAATCAGCCACCGCCGCCGATTTACCAACTATTGAAACTAACACCGATGTTACCAAAAATGTTACGCCGGTTAATCCAGTCGAGGAAGTTCCCGACCTTAATCCCATTAACTCATCAAATCCATTTTCCAATGGCTTTGAAAATCCATTTCAATAATTATGAAAATTTCAATTCCAAAATTATTTTTCTACTCATCACTTTTATTAGCTATTACTTTTATATCAATCATTTCAATTTCTTTGGTAAGCGCTCAATCAATTGATGCTGAAAAAAATATTCAATTTCCGATAAATGAATTAGGCAACTGTCGTAATAAAGAAGAATGTAAAACATACTGTGATCATAAAGATAACATGAGTGCTTGTGTTTCTTTTGCTGCCAAAAACGGCCTCATAAGTCAAAAAGAAGCCGAACGGGCCCGTAAATTTGAAGTCCTTAATCAAAAAACAGGGCCGGGTGGATGCACCGACCATAAGTCATGTGAAGCTTATTGTTCTAATATTAATAATATAAACGAGTGTATTGCTTTTGCCGAAGAACACGGTCTTATGGGTGCATCAGAACTTAGTGAGGCTAAAAAAGTTAGAAGTGCTTTGCAAAACGGCCTTAAATTTCCAGGTGGTTGTACTAACAAAGAATCATGCGACACCTACTGTTCCGCTGAATCTCACATAGACGAATGTGTCGCCTTTGCCGAAAAGTCTGGCTTTATTCCAAAAGAAAAATTAGATAATGCTAGAAAATTTGTTCCTTTTATGAAAAGAGGAGAAACTCCAGGTGGTTGTACTAACAAAGAATCATGCGATGCTTATTGTTCCGACGAATCTCATATTAATGAGTGTGTTAATTTTGGCGAAAAATCTGGTTTTATTAATAAAGATGAAGCTGATTTAATTAGAAAAACAGGCGGTAAGGGCCCAGGCGGATGTATTGGTAAAGAGCAATGTGATGCTTTTTGTTCTAATGAAGACAACGGTAATATTTGTTTTGAATTTGCTAAACAACATAATCTTATTTCAGAAGAACAAAGACAAAATATTGAACAAGCTAGAAATCATTTTAAAGAATCTATTAGCCGAGCTCCAAGCGAAGTAGTTTCTTGTATTAACTCCTCGGCGAGCGCCGACATTATTAATAAAATAAAAACTAGTGAAAACTTTCTGCCTCCAAGAGAATTAGCTGAAAAAATAAAAACTTGTTTTGAAGCCAACCTTCCAAAAGGTCCGGGTGGTTGTACCGATAAAAATTCCTGCGAAGTTTTTTGTAGTGATGAAGCTAATAGAGAAATATGTTTTAATTTTGCCAAAGAAAGGGGTCATCTTCCACTAGAGGCTCAAAACGGTTCTAATGGTCTAGGCGATTTTATTAGACAGGCTCCTGTAGAAGTATCTGATTGTTTTCAAGAAAAATTAAACGCCGAGCAATTTGAAAAAATTAAATCTGGTTCTTTTTCATCTAATCAAGAAACCGGCAATATTATTAAAGAATGTTTTAAGGGTTATGAAAATAGAGGCCCAGGTAATTTTGAAAATAGACAAGATTTACCTTTTATAAATAATGAAGGACCAAACCGTAATTTTATTCCGGGCGACATTAAAGAAAGATTAAAATCTGCCGAAGAATCAGGTGACCAAGAATTAATAAACAAAATTAAAAATGAAGTAAATAATCCTAACCAGCCAACCTTTATTAATCAATTTAGACAAAATAATATAAATAATCAAATTAATAATTTACCTCAAGATGTTTTAGAGCAGATAAAATCCGAAGGCCTAACTCCGGAAGAATATAGAAAAATACACGAACCAGAATTTAAATTTCAGGAAGAAAATATAAGAAATCAAATTCAACCGATTAACGACTCTAATAGACATTTCCCTGAAGTTAAAGGTGTAACTCCGGAAAATATTAAAAATCTAAGAAGTTTTAATCCGGAAGAAAATTTTGGAAGACCGGATAACCAAAACAGAACTCAAAATTTAGATCCAGCCGGTTTTCAACCTGATAGACAAACCCCTTATATCAATAATAATCAGGGACCCGCTCCAAACTTTGAACCAAGTAGAGAACAACAAAAATTAGGCGAGCAGGGGGCCTCGCTCATGGATATATTTTTCGGATTTCTAAATAACTAAAACATAAAAATAACCACCCACCGACCGGTGGGTGGTTATTTTTATTTGCCTTTAAGTCAGTTTTTAGGTTAAATAAGTAAAACGCACCCGTAGCTCAACTGGATAGAGTATCTGGCTTCGAACCAGGCGGTTGCAGGTTCAAATCCTGCCGGGTGCACCAATCAGGAAAAGTCAAATCCTCGCGGCGCGGAACGCGCCGCTCGGCCACCAAATCGTACGGATTTTGGGGCTCAAAACGGAACTGGCGGTTTTCTAAAATATGGTTCGAGCCGATGTTTTTCAGAAATGTTGTCATTTCGGGATAGTTTTTGCTGGTAAGCAGTTTTTGGGCTTGATTTAACGACAAAACAAACTCACGAGCCGGTTCGAGCCACGACAAGCTCTTTTGTTCAAAATCTCGTATTTTCTCGCCAAGCTCGATTTTTTGAGTGAGCAGTTTTTCTTTTCTCGCCTTGTAATCGGTGGCTGAAATAACTTCTCCTAAATATGCGTCAAGTAATTTTTCGAGCTTGGTTTCAATCTCGACTATTTCCACTTTGAGATTTTGAACAATGCTCACAGACTTTTCTTTTTCCCTCAATTCATCTTTTTGAAGCTCTGCTAGAATCTTTTTTGTGTCGCGGCCCGATAAAGAAACTTTTTGAAGAAAAGATTTGATTTGCTCAATCAAACTCTCCTCGCGGAGATAGTGCTTTTCTCGGCAGGGTTCTTTCTTTTTCGTGCAACGATAGTAATTATGGCCTTTCTGTTTTTCGGCGGTGATTGAGCAATCACAGGAACCGCATTTCATTAAACCAAGAAAAGCAAAGTGGTGTTTTCGGATTTCTTTTTGTTTTCCTCGTTTACTCATAACCTCTTGGCACTTATCAAAAAGTTTCTTTGAGATTAACGGCTCGTGGGTTGCTAAGTGATATTCGCTTTTGTAAATCATCGCTCCGTAGTAGAGATGATTGGTGAGCATATTTTGAACCATTGAAATGCTGATTGGCCTATTGGTGTTTGAGCGAATATCATTTTCTCGCAAGAAATTCCGTATTTGAAGCAGGGTATATTTTCCGGTGGAATATATCTCAAGGGACTTTTTTACAAAAGAAGCTTTTACTTTGTCTACAACAATTTTTCTGGTATTCCGGTCGTTGAGATAACCCAATGGAGCTTGGTGCGGCCACTCGCCTCTACGGACTTTTTGGCGGAGCCCGCGCTTTACGTTATCGCGCAAAGAATCAACGAAATACTTACTTTGTCCAAAAGCAATACTTAACATAAAAAGTCCTTGAGGCGTGGGTTCAAACCAGAACGTCGGAAACTTCAATGCTTTGATATATCCCTTGTCCACGAAATGGATAATCTTCCCTCCGTCCACGGAATTTCTTGCGAGACGATCTGGATGCCAACTCAAAATCCCTTCTGCTTTCCCTCGTTCCAAAAATGACAACATTTCTGCGAATTTTATTCGTCCAGGTTCTTTGGCAGTTTTTGCTTCCTGAAAGGAAGCGACAATTTCAAGTTTTTCTTTGGCAGCAAATTCTTTGAGCTCAACAAGTTGAGCTTCAATACTTAAAATCTGACGATCTTCGTCCTCGGTTGATTTGCGAGCGTAGATTATATAGCGCATAGTTTTGTTTAGTTAATTAGTAAATGAAAAAAATTTCTTTTCCCACCGAAAACCGCCAGTTCCGTTTTGAGCCCAAAAATCCGTACGATTTGGTGGCCGAGCGGCGCGTTCCGCGCCGCGAGGATTTGACTTTTCCTGATTGGTGCAGAATACTTAAAATAGTTCGAACGCATTTCGCCGCCTGCGGCGGCGAGGAAAGCCCCCCGCAAAAAATCCGAAAGGCGGCGGAGCCGCACCGATAAAAACCGCCAAAGAACCTGACGAAAAACATCGGCTCGAACCATATTTTTGGGAAAAGAAAATTTTTCATAATGATTTTTCAGAAAAGAAACTCAACGAGTTTCTTTTCTGTTTTGACTTGATAATTAGCCGGTTTAATGCTAATCTCACTACTGGTTTGAACGCCAAACGTCCTTTCACAGGAGGTAATAATGAGCTACAAGAACATCACTGATGAGAACGAGCTGGCGCGGCTTCGGCAAGAGAACAATCCCAACAATGAGCCGACGTGGCACTTCACCGGACGGTGCATGAGGTGCGGGAGCAAGGACTTGTGGGATGACGCGACTGCCTACGGCTGTGAGTGTTGTGGAGCAATGTACATGACCGGAGACATGCTTCCGCAACTCGTCTGCAACTTCTGCGGCACACAGTTCCAGATCGGCGAAGTCCACGCCTGCCCGGTCGCCAAGAAGAACATCGCTTTCGAGGGAGGTAGATGATATGCAGAACAGCAAAGTCGTCTACTTCGCCGGAGCGATTCGAGGTGATCGGTCGCTCGCTTACGTCATGCGAAAGATTGTCGAATTCGTGCAAGGTCTCGGTCTTACTGTTTTGACTGAACATGTCATTGCCGATGACCCAATCGCTACGTTTGCTGGCAAGGTAGGCAAGGAGAAAGCCGACTTGCTCGCAGAAGACGTGGAGCAACAGGATATCGCGTGGCTCGACCAAGCTACACATGTCATTGCTGAAATCTCTGGTGCGAGCACAGGAACGGGACGCGAGATCGAGTACGCGCGAACCAAAGGAAGTTTCGGCAAGGTGGGCGCGAAAGTGCTTTGTCTCTACCACACAGAGCGAGAGTTATTCGCATCACCGATGGTTCGCGGTATGACACCGGATCGCTATCCCAATGTCGTCATCCGTAGTTACACCGATGTTGAGGAAGCGAAGTCGCTCATCAAGGACTTCCTCGAAGTCTAGTCAGGGGTAATCGCCAAGCGGTTGCCCCTATCTTTTTTGAAAGAACAAAGAATTTGCCGCCAAAACTAAAATTCGTTAGAATTTTAGTAGTTCAGAACGCTGAACCGAAAAACTTGAAATTGTCAGCGGTGCGGCTCCGCCGCCTTTCGGATTTTTTGCGGGGGGCTTTCCTCGCCGCCGCAGGCGGCGAAATGCGTTCGAACTATTTTAAGTATTCTGCACTTTATAAAACCATGTACATTCCTATAGAAGTAAAAAATATTTTAGACAAACTGGAACAAAATAAATTTGACGCCTTTTTAGTAGGCGGTTGTGTGCGCGATATTCTCTTAAATAAAACTCCCAAAGATTGGGATATAGCCACTAATGCCTTACCCGAAGAAATTCAATCAATTTTTGAAAACTCTATCTATGAAAACACTTTTGGTACCGTTGCTGTTAAAACAGACTCCGAGGATAAAACTCTAAAAATAATAGAAATAACCACCTACAGAACCGAAAGTAATTATACCGACCAAAGGCATCCGGATAGTATTGAATTTGTGACCGATATTAAAGAAGACCTAGCTCGTCGTGACTTCACCATCAACGCCATCGCTATCAATAAAAATGGAAATATTACCGACCCCTTTAACGGCCAAACAGATTTAACCAATAAAATAATAAAATCAGTCGGCGACCCAATTAAAAGATTTTCCGAGGATGCCCTACGTCTTATGCGTGCCGTCAGATTATCTATTGAATTGGATTTTAAAATAGACTCAAATACCGAAAAAGCTATTTTAAATAAATCTAAAGATATTAATAATATTGCTCCGGAGAGAATTAAAGACGAATTAATAAAACTTATTATGACTCCTTATTCCGCCGACGGCATCAGGTTACTAGAAAAGACTAATCTTTTGGAATATATTATTCCGGAATTAAGAGAGGGTATTAACTGCACTCAAAATAAACATCACATAGATACGGTTTTTGTTCATAATATTAAAGCCCTAGAATATGCCTCCAAAGAAAATTTCTCTCTGGAAGTTAGGTTAGCCTCTCTTATGCACGATATCGGTAAACCCAGAACCAAAAGAGGCGAGGGGGAAGACGCCACTTTCTATGGCCACGAAATTATCGGCGCTCGCATAACCCAGTCTATTTTAACCAGATTAAAATTCTCCAAAGAAACAACTCAAAAAGTTAGACATTTGGTTCGTCAACATATGTTTATGTACAACGTTGACGAAGTTAGCGAAGCTGGCGTCAGACGCCTCCTCTCCAGAATCGGTCTAGAACATCTAGACGATATTTTAAATCTTAGAAAAGCCGATCGTATTGGCTCAAACACTGCTAAAGCTTTTCCCTATAAACTAAGACACCTCTTATTTATGATAGAAAAAGTTAGGCGCGACCCCATTTCTCCCAAAGCCTTAAAAATCAACGGTACCAATCTTATGGAAGCATTAAAACTAGAACCCTCACCTCGTCTCGGTTTTATTTTAAACGCTCTTCTTGAAAAAGTTTTAGATAATCCGGCCATAAACAACCAAGAAAATCTTCTAGCAGAAGCTCAAGAGCTTAATAAACTAACAGATCAAGAACTTCTAAAAATAATGCAAACCTCAAAATCCAAACAAGCTGAATTTGAAAAAAACGCCGAAGCCGAAATCAAAAACAAACACCACGTTAAATAAAAAAATTGATTTTTTTATTTAATAATGTTTTAATAAAGTAAGAACTATTTAGGAGGTTTTATAATGTTTAGAAAAAATGAAACAGTTACAGAAATTTTTGCAATTCTCATGTACGAACTTCCAGAAATAAAAGATCAACTTGTGGAAGTTTTCAAAATTATTCCTCCGGATAAAAGAGTAAGGGGGAGCTATATACATATTCCTCCAAAATCTGTTATAAAAGTCGCCCAATAGGCGGCTTTTTGCTATAATATAGCAACTTATGAACATCAAAATAAAAAGAATAGACAAATCTCTACCTCTGCCGGAATATAAAACGAGCGGTGCCGCCGCCTTTGATTTATACGCCCGAGAAGTAGTAATTATAAAACCTCAAACCATAACCTATATTCCTCTTAATGTAGTTATAGAAATACCAAAAGATTACTGTCTAATTCTAGCCCCTCGTAGCTCAACTCATAAAAAAGGCCTTATGATGATAAATAGTATAGGTATAGTAGACAACGACTTTTGTGGCGACGAGGACGAACTAAAGTCCGCCTATTATAATTTTAAAAAAGATGAAGATATAAAAATAGAGAAGGGAGATAGAATCGCCCAAGCCCTAATAATCAAAAAAGAAACAGCTCTATGGAACGAGGTAGACTCTATGGATAGTAAATCTCGTGGAGGTTTTGGCACCACCGGTCTAAAATAAAATATTGAATGTTATAATAAAATTATGAAAAATGTTCTTATCATTAATGGTCACCCCTCTAAAAAAAGTTTTTGTAGTAGTCTAGCCCACAGTTATGCTAAGGGCACTCATGATTCCAAAGCCGAGGTCAAGCTTGTAGAGCTAGGGGATTTAGACTTTGACCCAATACTTCACGAAGGCTATAGCAAAATCCAAGAATTAGAACCAGACCTTGTTAAACTCCAGGAAGATATAAAATGGGCGCACCACATAGTTATCGTCTACCCAACTTGGTGGAATAGTATGCCCGCCATTATGAAAGGTTTATTTGATAGAATGTGGCTTCCTCGTTTTGCCTTTAAATTTACCTCTCCCTACTGGCATAAAAAACTTTTAAAGGGCCGTTCGGCTAGACTAATAATAACTATGGATAGCCCTTGGCTTATCTATCGTTTTATTTTCGGTGGCTGTGGGGAAAAAATAATGAAAAGATCTATCCTTAAATTTGCCGGCATCAGTCCGGTTAAAGTAACTCATATAGATTTTATGAAAATTTCCACCGAAAAAAGAAGACACGAGTGGTTAGATTATGTTAAAAAACTTGGCCGGAAATTAATTTAATAAAATTTGTATATAATTTTATTTTACTTAAAAAACAATTTGAGTTAATATAATAAATATATACTATGCCTACTCAAAATCAAATTAAAAATCTTTCCGTAAAACTTAAAGAATATAAGAAAAAATATATAAAAAAACAATATACTGATCTTGATGAATCTGCCACTAGATTAATGGTTAATAATTTGCTCACTCATGTTTTTGGTTATACGGAACTTGATGAAATCAAAACTGAATATAGAATAAGAGGAGAGTATGCTGATTATGTTATACAGCTATCTAGAAAAAAACATTTTGTAGTTGAAGTTAAATCAATTCAATTAGATATTACTGAAAAACATCTCAGGCAAAGTGTTAATTATGCGGCTAATGAGGGTATTGATTGGATTATTTTAACTAATGGCAGGCAAATTGGTTTATATAAAGTACTCTTCGAAAAACCCATAAATAGTAGAAAAGTTTTTTATTTTGATATTTCAAATAAAGAAGATTTTAAAAAAATGCCTGAATTTTTAATATATTTAACAAAAAAAAGCATAAAAAGAAATGAATTATTAAGTTTTTGGAAAAGATTTGAGGCATTAGAAGCAATTTATCTTAGTAAAAATTTATATGATATACAGGTCATTAAATTTCTTAAGAAAGTTTTAAAGAAAAAAACTGATTTATTATTTAATGAAGATGATATTTTAGAATCAATATATAAAATAATTACTACTAAAATAGATTCAAATAAGCCTAAAATACCTACAAACATATTAACTAAAAAGGAGCAGAACATAGTTGATGTTAACACTATCACAAATAATTAAAGACATTATTTATAAATTAGCCTAGGGGACTTTTTATTTTTTTCAAATTAGGGTTAGTTACTTTTGTATACAACTGCGTCGTGCGGATGTTGGCGTGTCCTAATAATTCTTGCACATAGCGCACGTCGGTCCCATTTTCTAAAAGGTGCGTGGCGAAGCTGTGTCGCAGTGAGTGAAAGCTGGCTGGTTTTAATATATTAGCTTTTTGTAATGCAGTATAAAAGATTTTCTGTGCACTCATCTCTGTTAATTTACCACCACGATTACTCTCAAACACAAAATCATCTGCCTTTTTACCATCTAATATTATTCGCATCTTAGGAATAATAGTTTATGAAAGCACTGTTAAACGGTCTTTTTTGCCCTTACCTTGTCGTACCATATAGTCATTTCTATAGTATCCACGTCACGGACACGCAGACGAACAACCTCACTAACACGTAGTCCAGCGCCATAAGCAATATACAGAATGAGTTTATGTTTTATATTATCAACCGCGTTAATAAGTCTTCCTATCTCTAACCGCGATAATATTACTGGTAATTTTTGACTACGCTTAGGATGTCTAATTTTCTTGAAGTTAGGTTGTTTATAAATTTCACAAAAAATAAAATTTATAGCGTTGGCGTATAGCGAAACAGCCTGACTCGAAAGTCCTTGCGCTTGCTTATGCAACGGCGCTATCTTACAATGACGGGTTTATTTTTAAGAAAAACATCGCACAACAATCTCTTGACTAAATTTTAATAGACGCAATATACATATTTTTCCTAAACCAATCTATCCACAAAAAAACAAATTTTTATTCCCGTTAAACAAGTCTTATGTTAAATATCGCAATTCATTCTGCCGAAATAAATAAGGCGGAATGGGTTAATAACCCAGAGGAATATAACCTTAGTGATATCACGCAAAAAATTGTTTCCTCTCTTCGTCAAAACGGCTATCTGTAGAATAACTTTACAGGTAGCCTTTTTATTTTAAGAAAAAAGATATAATATTTATTAATCAATTTAATATGATTACATATATATTATTTATTATCGGTTTTATTTTTCTCATTAAAGGCGCCGATCTTTTAGTTGATGGTTCGGCCGGAGTTGCGAAGAAAATGAAAATTTCCAATATTGTCATCGGCTTAACTATAGTCGCTTTTGGCACCTCCACCCCAGAACTTATCGTTAATATTTTTGCGAGCCTGCAAGGTAATAGTCAAATTGCTATTGGTAATATATTAGGCAGTAATATCGCCAATATATTATTAATTCTTGGTATTAGCGCCATCATCTACCCGATAACCGCCAAGAAAAATACTATACTAAAAGAAATTCCTTTAAGTCTTTTAGCTATTATTGTATTAGGGTTTATGGCCAACGATTTCATTATTGATGGCTCTAGCTTTTCGGGTATTACTAGAATAGACGGTCTTATTTTATTATCTTTTTTTACTATTTTTTTTTACTATACTTTTGGAATTACCAAGTCGGATCAGGATATAGTGGAAGAAGAAATTAAAGTGCTTAGCTATTTTAAAGCCATATCATTTATTATCGTCGGTCTCATTGGTCTAGTTATTGGTGGCAAATGGATTGTTGACGGCGCTATTCAAATAGCCGAGTTATTTAATATTAGTCAATCGTTAATCGGTTTAACTATTATCGCTATTGGCACCTCGTTGCCCGAGTTAGCTACCTCGGCCATAGCCGCCTATAAAAAACAATCAGATATTGCCATTGGTAATGTAGTTGGCTCAAATATTTTTAACATATTTTGGATTATTGGGATTAGTTCTGTTATTAATCCTTTGCCGTTTAGTCCTGATTCTAATATAGATATTTCTATGACCATATTTGCTAGCATCATACTGCTTTTAGTTATGTTTATCGGCAAAAAAAGAATTATAGAAAGATGGCAGGGAGTTCTTATGCTTATTTTATATGTCGCCTATATTATATTTTCAGTTTTTACTAAATAACATAAAAATTCAAAAAATTTGACATAAATATTAAAATAGAATAATATACCAAACAGCAAATTATGGCGGATAGCTCAATGTATAATAGAGTCTTGGTGTGCCACATCAAGAGATGAAGGTTTTAATCCTTCTCCGCCTCCATATTTTATCGCATATCAGATGCCCTTACAGTTCGTAAGGGCATTTTTATTACCTCTGTCAATTTTGCACAAAAAATCATATCCGATTATAATATGGGCAAAACAAAGTTTTTTACAAAAGTAGCATTAATTTATAAACAAAGGTCTATATAAAAAATAAAAAAATATGAACGATCAAAATAATAATTACGAAGAAAATAAAGATGCCGAAATTTCTCCCGAAGACACAGTAGAGGATGACGAGGAAAAAAGTAGTGGTCTTGGCCGAAAAATAATTATCACTATTATAGTGATTGCTCTTCTCGTTATCGGCGCCTATTATCTCGCTGGCTCATCATCTAATAAATCCGAAAATAATATTGACCAAAATGAGGAGAGTTTAGATCAAGAAATTAATGAAGAGTCTAACAAAGAGATTATGTCCTCATTAATTACAGTCAACGACCAATTAGCCGGCGACTCTGTTTTAGTTTCATCAGTCACACTCCCTGTTTCCGGTTGGGTAGCGATAGAGGACAATCTAAACGGCGAGCGGGGAAATACTCTAGGAGCAGTCTGGTTGCCGTCTGGTTCACATAGTAATCAAGCCATTGAACTTCTTCGCTCAACTATTAGTGGTAGTGAATATTTTGTAGTCTTACGCTCCGACCCTTCAGGTGATCACGTCTTTAATCGCCAAGAAGACCCGGAAATACTAAACGAATCTGGCGAAATAATAAT
>Ga0210057_1007872_pt1 | contig 12760 bp, 12 predicted proteins | sample CryGeyCG2114_010_2_FD_183968 | JGI IMG/M metagenome (GOLD analysis project Ga0210057, IMG submission 183968) | Groundwater microbial communities from aquifer - Crystal Geyser CG10_big_fil_rev_8/21/14_0.10 (SPAdes) (version 2) | ecosystem: Environmental > Aquatic > Deep subsurface > Groundwater ... | reverse complement strand
ATAAGTGCTTAGAGATCCCACTTAAAATAGAAGAAATCAGGGAAGTTTATGACGAGCTTTGGCACTCTATTTTAGATTACAGTGAAAAATACAAAAAACTTTCAAAAGATAAAAAGAAGACTTATAAAATTTTATCTAATTTACAAAATAAATTAATGCATTTAGTCCATGATATTATTGATAAAGGAATTGTTTATAGACTAAAAGATAATAAATGGGTAAAAGAGAAGAAACCATACTACAATAAAATACCCAAATGGAAAAGATTAAAATGAATACTTGTAAATATTTAAAGAGTACATGCAAGAAAGTTTGTAATGTTAATGAAAATGGAACGCACATAGTTTCTGGAAATGGAAGGGTTGGAATTTACAAATTAGACAAAGATAATATTCCCGCTTATTTCAAGAAAGTTTGTCCAAGATACGCCTATTTAAAATATTCAGAAAATTTTTTAAATGATGTAAAAGAGAAAATAAAAAAGCATCAATTTGATGTTGTGGGGATTTCTATGGATGAATCGTTTGAACTATTAGATAAAGCGTGTATATTTGGCCCACTAGAAAACAAAGTGAGAAAATCTAAGAATAAATAAGATTAAACCTTCATCTCCTTTAATCTCTTAACCCTTTCTGTCATAGGAGGATGTGTGCTAAATAACTTTGTTAATCCCCGAGCAGAAAAAGGATTTACAATAAACATATGCGCAGTAGCCTCATTCCCAATCTTTAAAGGATGTAATCTTACACTTCCATCAAGTTTCATTAAAGCATTAGCCAAAGCAATAGGATTTTTGATAGTTTTTGCCCCAGAAGCATCAGCCAAATACTCCCTGCTTCTTGAAATTGCTAATTGTATTACCACGGCAGCAAGAGGAACAAATATGCTCAAAAGAATCAAAGCAATTATTCCAGCAATTCCCCTGTCCCTACTACCTCCAAAAAACAAGCTAAATCTTGCAATCATAGCAACATAAGCAATAGCACCAGCAATCACAGCTGCAATACTGCTAATTAAAATATCCCTGTTCTTGATATGGCTTATTTCATGTGCTATAACCCCCTTCAATTCGCTTTCATCTAATAAACTCAAAATTCCAGTAGTGCAGGCAACAACAGCATGCTTAGGATTTCTTCCAGTTGCAAATGCATTGGGAACATTCATAGGAACAATATAAACTTTAGGTTTTGGAATTCCGGCTAATTTGCTTACCTCTTCAACAATCTTATGCAATTTAGGATTCTCACTCTTCTTAGCCTCTTTAGCCCTGTACATAAACAATACTATCCTGTCTGAAAACCAATAACTTATAAAATTAATTATAAAAGCAAATATCAAAGCAATAGTCAATCCGCCTGTTCCACCCAATAAATAACCTATGCCTAATAGTAGTCCTGTCAATAATCCTAACAACAAAACAGTCTTAATTTGATTAATCATAATACTCTTTGTAGAATATACTATTTAAAGTTTATGTATTACTTAAACAAATAATTTTGTATTTTATCTCCAAAGAAAAAAAGAAATAATCCTCCTATAATTAAGTACCATGATAATTCATCAAATGCACTCTGCTGACCTTTACCCTCTTGAACAAAGCCGCTATCTCCTAAAAAATCATCAATACTCCCCCTATCACTAGTTCTATTTATCTTTTCACTAACTCTTTTTATACGGCCTTCTAAAAAGGTATTTTCTTTCCTTGTTTCGCTGATGATATTTCCATCATTATCATATGTCCTGTCAACATATCTGCCTGTTAAAGTTAGTTCATGTCTTGTTTCGCTTATTCTAGAGCCTTCGGGATCATAAGTTCTATCAACCGGTGTACTAAAAATTGTCGTTTCATGAAATGTTTCAGTAACTAATTTTCCATCGTTATTATACTCTCTTTTTACTGGTTTACCATACCAAGTTTTTTCTTCTAATATCTCTCCTTTCTTAACACCATTTTCGTAAATAACTTCTTTTTTCCTCCAAAGAAACCAACTTCTTTTTTAATAACCCTATCAGCCATTCTATTTTATAGATATTTTAATTTTATATGTTTTATGAATGCTAAGGTGGTATCTAAAATCTATTTAGAAACCTTTATATCTTTAGAATAATTAATAACACCATGTATGAGATTATAGTCGGACGTGACGAGTCTGACAAAAAAAAGCTGGGTGATAGGGGAACTATTTTTCTTGGTAAGTTATATGTAAAAATGGGGGCAACTACATCTTTAAGCAATAAGATACTTATGGACGTCGCTAGATCACATGTTATACTTGTCTGCGGAAAAAGGGGATCTGGAAAGTCTTATAGTTTGTCTGTAATAGCAGAAGAGATAGCAAACCTGCCAGAAGAAATAGCCCAAAATCTTTCTGTACTAATGTTTGATACAATGGGTATATTCTGGACCATGAAATATCCAAATGAAAGAGAAGCAGACTTACTAGAGCAATGGAATTTAAAACCAAAAGGGCTGGAGCACATAAAAATCTACACGCCAATCGGCTATTATAGTAAATATAAAAAAGAAAATTTTCCAACAGATGCCCCATTTGCAATCAAGCCATCTGAGCTAAGTGCAGGAGACTGGTGTAATGTATTTGGAATTTCCCTGACAGACCCCATTGGAGTTTTAATAGAAAGGGTAATAGACAAGTTTCAAGAAAAAGAATTGGATTATGAAATCAAAGATATCTTAAAGGCGATTGAAGAAGATGAAAAAACAGAGGATAAAATAAAATTTGCAACAGAAAACAGGTTTATAGCAGCAGAAGGTTGGGGTTTATTCAGCAAAAAAGCAACCCCAATAAAAGACATAATCGATAATGGTAAAGTAACTGTTCTTGATGTAAGCTGTTATACTTACGTAGCAGGGGCTTGGAGTATTAAAAATCTTGTTATAGGATTGATATGTAAAAAATTATTAACAGAAAGAATGATATCAAGAAAAATAGAAGAGTTCAGGACAATAGAGCGCGGCTATTCTCCATTCTTTGAAGTGGAAGAAGAGGAAAAAGAAGAAAAAATGCCTTTAGTGTGGATTCTTCTGGATGAAGCTCATGAAAGCCTGCCAAAAGAAGGCTCGACACCAGCAACGGATGCTTTAGTACAAGTATTAAGGGAAGGTAGGCAACCAGGAATTTCATTGGTATTAGCAACACAACAGCCTGGTGAAATTCACAAAGATGTTATAACCCAAAGCGATATTGTAATAAGCCACAGAATCACAGCAAGAAAGGATATAACCGCCCTAAATGATATTATGCAGACTTACCTGTCAGCGGATATCATGCGCTACTTGAATGAACTGCCCTCCTTAAAAGGTTCTGCAATTATTCTCGATGATACCTCTGAAAGAATTTATCCAATGCGTGTAAGGCCAAAGTTCTCATGGCACGGAGGTGAAGCTCCAACAGCAGTTAAGGTCAAGAGAAAAGAAATTCTTGACTTAGGCCTTTAGTTTATCAATAAGGTTTGTAGCAGTTTGATAATCCCTACGATATATGGATTCCTTTATGCTTTCAAATAAATATATCATTTGTTTATACATTTCTATATAAGGCTTCTGTTGCTCTTTTTTCATTTGAGATAAATACAGCGCTTTTAATGAAATAATTAACTCTGTAATTCTTTTTGCATTCTCAATTACTTCTTTCTGATTGTCTTTATTAATTGCATCAATAAGATAAAGCTTAAGTTTCTTTAACAGTTTTATTTTATTTGCTATCTTTTCTTGTTCTAGCATACAATTTAAAGAATAAAAGCATATTTAAAAGTTTTGAAGTGGGGTCAGTAGCTACTTCCGTCAGGCATTAAGCCTCGGGTGTTCACTTCATCATCCCCATGTAAATGTAAGCCTATTTGCTTTATAAGTTTTCCTATAAAATTACTTTTGTATTTCAACAGAATTATCTTTCAAGTCTATTATAACTTTGTTAAATATTTGAAGTCCTTTTATGTTATTTCTGTCTTTATCATAGATTATCTTGTAATACTTTGTATCTTCATTAGTATCAAGCTCGATAATATCACTTAGTTCCCTACTGCTGCCAAAATAGAGGGTAACCAAATTTGTATCTTTAACTAACTGCCTTGGAAAACATGCTGGCTGATACATTAAAGAACCAGCTACACCAATACCAAGTAATAAATATTTTAAATTCATTTTAATCCTACTCAAAAGTAGTTATAGTTATATATAAACTTTTCTATTTCTTTATGTCAAAACAAACCCTGTACACATAAGGAGAAAACTGCCCGCACTTAACAGCCCTTATGCTCCTGCATTTAATTTTTTTCCTTATTTCATCCTTCATTTCATCTATTCCATCCTCTTTCAAGAAATAATAAAAATGAATTACCCCATTCCTCTTGACAGCCTTACCAGCAAGATCTAAAAACTTTTTTCCAGTCTTAGGTAGGGGCATTACCACCCTGTCAAATTTCATGTTCAAATTAGGCACTATCTTTTTAACATCCCCCTTAAAGAGCCTGACATTCCATAATTTGTTTAATATTCTGTTCTCCTCAGCATATTTGCAAGCAACAGGATTTAGCTCGACACAATAAACCTCTTTAGCCTTTGAATTCTTAGCAATAACAAATCCGTAAATCCCAACACCAGAAAACATAACTAAAACATCTTCATCTCTCTTAACTAATTTTGCTATTCTAAGCCTTTCATTAGCCAGTCTAGAAGAAAAATAGCATTTCTCAACATCTAATTTTACTTGGACATTATTTTCTTTATGTAATGTTTCCTTCCTTTTTTCTCCAGCAATAATTTTTATCTTTGGTAGTCTGTATCTTCCAGAATACTTTTTTGTTTTCTTGGCAATAACCCTAATATTTTTCAGTTTAAGTAATTCTTTTGTCTTGCCTTCATTACCCTTGCTTAATTCGTTGAATATAGCAATATCACCAACAATGTCATAAGCAGGTAATCTTGGTTTATCAGCACTCATAAAATGTATTATTCACAGAAATATTTAAATACTTCTATGGGCTTTTTAAACTATGTTAAATCAAATAAAAAGAGGCCTGTTATTTCTATCTCTATCATTGGCTCTTTTGGTAAAAACAGTTAATGCACAGTACACATCCTACAGCTTAATTGGAACATTTACTTATATGGGCCAGCTCATCAGGGACTTGCTCTATGGAATAGCTGCAATTCTTAGTCCAATCCTAACAAGGGAATTGTTTGTCGGCCCCTGGGGTTATGTTTATGGAAGGCTTATTTTGGGAATACTAGTAGGCATCTTTGTATATATATCTGCAAAAAGAATATTTGAAGAAAGAAAAGTAGCCAATCCAGAAAGGTTTGCAAAGGTAGTAACAGTTCTTTTAACATTATCAGCTGTTATAGGGATACCTGACAATGTAATTTACCTTTTCTTCTTTACACCAATGTTTATAGGAATAATTGCAGTAGTCCTTGCCCTGTCCTTTCTAAAAGGGGATGGCAGGCTTGTCTGGGCATTAAAAGGGCTGACTTATCTTGTCATAGTATTAATGCTTGGTTGGTTTGGAAATGTTGTTGGTTATAATGAAATATCCGGCTTAGTAATAGGTCTTGGTAGTCTCATATTCTTAATTGCAGGACTGTACTACCTTTTTGGCTCATTTTGGCCAAGTGGTGGATGGTTGGGTGGATTAGGAAGAGGTGGTGGAGGACCAGAAGAAGGTGCAGGCGGAGGAGGAGCAGGAGAAGCAATAGGAGGGGCTCTAGGTAAAGGTGTAGGAGGTTTGTGGGGCTTGGGAAAAGGAGCATTGAAATGGGCATGGGATGCAGCAAAAGCAGAAGTAGTCACAAGAAAAATAAGAAAAAGTTTACAAGAAGAATTAAATAAAAAGGGGGACGAAATAAAAACCCTAGAAAACATAAGAAGGGTATTAAATGAAATAAACACACATCCTAATAAAATAGATGAAAAAACTATAAAAAAAATATTAAAAGGAATTTTTGGATTGCTGAATGATATCCAGAATAACAAAAAAAATTCAGATAAAATAAGTAAGGTAGTAGAAGATAAAACTAAATGGCTGCAAGAAGTAGATATAAAGATAAGTAGGGAGCTAATAAATAAAATTAATGATACACAAAAAAGAAATGATATTAAAGAAGACAAAAAAAGAGAATTAGAAGACCTGAGTAGAAGAATATACAGTAAGGTCAGAGAAGTCAATGAAATAGCAGAAAAGATTGGAACAACAAAAAGTGGCCCAATCCATGATTGTATTCTAGAATCAGACGAGTTTATTGCTATAATTAGTAACCTAAAAAAGGCATTGGAAAATAAAGAATTTGAGGGGGGCGAAGCTTTATGCATCGCAGCCATAAATAAAGATAAAGAATTAATAGAAAGATTAACAGCCATAGATGCAGCATATAAGATTATGGGAGAAAAATACGCAGAAATAATGGACATATCGAATGGGTTTCAAAAACAGTATGAGAATATAATTAAGGAAGGGGTTGCTTCTGAAACAAAAAAAGAACAATCAAGAGGTGATATGGAAGAGATTATATCCAAGAAGATTAAGTGGGAGCGGGAAATTGATGCAGCAATTGGGCTTTTAAGTACTTTTGAAAGGAATTTAAGTTCTAGAAATTGGGACGAAGAGATATACAATACAATTGTTAGAAGTATTGGAAATATAATAAATAATTTAGAGAGAGAACTCCCTTACGTCAAAATAAGGGACTTAGCTGCCATGTTAAGCGACCTTGATAAAAGTGTGAAAGACATTAAAAAAAATCTAGCAAGAGCTGTATTTGAAGGGGGTATTAGGGGAGATCCGCTAAATGTTCTAATACCAAATGCAATGAAAAACATAAAAAGTTTGAAAAGTAAATTGATAGACCTAAAAGACAAAATTTCAAAACCAGTTTTTTAATCCGCTCTGTCTTTTGTCTCTTCCTCTAACCCTCGCCAAAAGATTATCAATTCTTTCCTCAGAAAAACCGTGCTCGTCGATAAGCATTTTCTTTAGTTTATACTCATCTATTTCATTCCACTTAAGCTGATAATTTTTTATAATAGGTATGTTTTTGAAAATCGCATAAATCTTTTTCCAGTCAAATTCGGCCTTTACCTCTTTAAACAAAGTATCAAAATTCTTGTACTGCTTGACCAGCCTCAAGGCAGTCTTAGGGCCAACCCCTCTTACACCGCCAACATTAAAGTCTGTTCCAATAAGTATGGCAAGAACAATTAGTTGGTCATTGTTTATTCCTAAATTAGATAAAACCTCTTTCAGCTCTATCATTTGTGGCTTAATCCAGACATAGCCCCCTTTAGGAAGCCTTCTTTTCTGTGAAAGTGTTAAGTTTTGTATAAGCCTTGGGGCTCCAAAAAGCAATGCATCATAATCCTGGCTCCCAACAGCATAAACATCCCCATTCTCAGACATAAAAGCTGCTTGCGCTTCAGCCTCAGAAGGCGCCTGTACAATTGGTAAGCCTAAACTTTTAATTAGTTCCTTGCTCTCTTCAAGCATTCCGGCGCTTAGCCTTACAGCCTGTTTGGAATATTTGTACATGCTTTCTACATCTCCTATTTTCCTGGCCTCTTCCAATCTTCCCTCAGCAATAACCTTTCTATGTTCTCTTTCCTTGTGTTCCCCTTTTTTCAATAAAGGGCTTTTTCCATCAAAAACATAGCATATTTTTACTCCCTTTTCAATTAGATTAACGCTCCTTGTAAATATTCCCATTAAATGAGATGTTACTCTTCCCTTAGAATCAAGCAAAGGTGTTCCATCCGGTTGCCTTATAGAAGCCAAAAACTGGTAAACAACATTGCTGAAATCTATTGCAATTACTCTTTTTCTCAACTCCTCAAAACTTATGTCCTTCCTTACAACCAAACTAGAGAACTGAACTCCCATAGGAAGCTCTAAACTATAAACTATTTAAATATTATGAAAAAATTTATATGCTTAAAAAAAGTTTATAGTTTATGATAAAAGAGGTGATGTTCAACCACACTAATATAAATTACTTATACAGGCTTCATACTATTAAATTAAATAAGCTCGTTAACTTCAAGCAATTAAAATCCTATTTAAATGACATAGAAAAAAATTGTCCAAATAATTTTTTTGAATCAGGCCCCAGAAGCTCTATGCTAAACTTCAAGCTTGGGGTAAAAGTGCTTTGTATAAAGGGCCATGAGATATCGGGCTTAACTAAAAAGGCCATAGAACTTAATGGAAAGTCTCACCAAAGCATACAAACATTTATGCTAGAAAATGATGATAAAACAATAGCATGCGAAATCCCAATATGGCTAAGCAACAATGAAATAAGCAACTTTAAAGAAATTTTTAATTCCAAGCTTCCTCTTACAGGCCATATAGACTTACTTCGCATAGAAGATGATAAGATCTGGATCTGGGACTATAAGCCAAATGCAATAAAACAGTTATACGCAACAACACAGGTATACTTTTATGCCTTAATGCTCAGCAAAAGGGCATCTATACCCTTAGATAAATTTAGGTGTGGCTATTTTGATAAGGATTATGCCTTTGTTTTTATACCAGAAGAAAGAGTGATTATGGTCGATAGAAAATTAGGTGATTTTTAAAAACATTTATAAGCTTGTTTGTCTTTTAGTATTACATGGCAGTAATAAAATTTTTCCCATTGGATTTTGAATACAATAATGGCATCAAGATATTTGGAAAAACTGTTGATAACAAAACAATATGTGTAATAGAGAGTTCATTTAGGCCATTTTTCTATGTTATCCTTAAAAAAGATAGCGAATTGGAAAAAATCAAAAACAAGATAGAATCAATAAAAACTGGAGAAAGCTTTGTGCTGTTTACAGAATCAGCTAAAAAAAACTACTTTGGCAAGGAGAAGCAGGCTGTAAAAGTCACAGTTAATAATCAAAAAGCAGTAAAAGAAACAGGGGATATTATAAGCGGCTTTTCAGAAGTGGAAAAAACACTTGAAGCGGATGTTAATATAATAAAACAATACCTAACTAACAATAAAATAATTCCTCTTACTCTTTGTGAAGTTGATGGTGAAATAAAAAAACCAGACATAAACGTTGATGTTCAAATAGAAGGAATAGTAAAAATGATGTCCGAAGGAATAATAACCCCAAAAATAACTGCCTTTGACTTGGAAACATACAGCAATGACTATGAAAGTGACCCGATAATAACAATAGCTATGTGCAGCAATGATGGTTACAAAAAGATTATTACATGGAAGAAAATAAAAGACAAGGATGTAGAATGCGTAAATAATGAGTCAGAATTAATAAAAAGATTTGCAGAGATAATAAGGGAGCAGAAGCCAGACATACTTACTGGTTATTTCTCTGACGGCTTTGATATGCCCTACCTCATCACAAGGGCAAAAAAGAATAATATAAAGTTAAATATAGCCATCGATAAAACAGAGCCAAGATTAATAAAAGGAAACAACCAAGCAGTAAAAATTAAAGGTTTGATCCATGTAGATATCTTACAATTCATAAAAAGAGTAATGGCAGGCTCTCTGCAGCTTGATTCTTACAGCCTTGATTCTGTTGCTCAAGAGCTCTTGGGAGAAAAAAAGAAAGACATAGAAATAAGGAATATAAAGGAAATTTGGGATTCTGGAAATATAAAGGAGCTGTGCCAGTATAATTTGCAGGATGCAGAGCTTACTCTTAAATTATGCAAAAAACTGCTCCCCAGCCTTGTAGAGCTTGTTAAACTTGTAGGAAATCCCTTATTTGATGTTTGTAGAATGAGCTATGGCCAGCTTGTTGAAAATTATTTGATAAAAAAGGCAAATGAACTTAATGAGCTTGTTCCAAATAAGCCAACATACGAAGAAATCTCAATAAGGAAAATGTACTCCTACAAGGGGGCGTTTGTTATGGAACCTACTGCTGGCCTGTATAAAAACATAATAATTTTTGACTTTATGTCCCTTTACCCAACAATAATCGTCGCAAAGAACATCTGCCCTTCGACAATAAATAGTACAGAAGGGTATAAAAGCCCGATAATAGAAGATTGGGGGAAAAACAATGTTTACTATTTTGAAAACAGGAAAGAGGGCTTTATCCCCTTGGTCGTAAAGGACCTTATACTAAGAAGGAATCGTATCAAAGAAATACTGAAAGAAGAAGAAAACCCTGTCCTCGAAGCAAGATCTTATGCACTAAAAACAGTCGCTAACAGCACTTATGGTTACATGGGATTCTTTGGAGCAAGGTGGTATTCAAAAGAATGTGCGGCATCAATAACCGCCTTCGCAAGAGAATACATAAAAGAGGTAATAGAAAAAACAAAAAAGGCAGGTTTTAATGTCATCTATAGCGATACTGATAGTGTTGCATTTACGCTTGGGGAAAAAACAGAAGAAGAAGCACTGATTTTCCTTAAAAAAATAAACGAAGAGCTGCCTTCCTTAATGGAACTTGAATTAGATGGTTTTTACCCCTATGGGATATTCGTGCTTAAAAAAACAGGGATTCAAGGTGCAAAAAAGAAATATGCCTTGATAAATCACAAAGGTAATATAATAATAAGCGGCTTTGAAACTGTAAGGGGGGATTGGAGTCCTATAGCAAGGGAAACACAAAAAAAAGTAATAGAAATTATATTAAAAGAAAATTCCCCTCAAAAAGCTTTAAGTTATGTTGTTAATGTCATAGAAAAGCTAAACAAAAAAGAAATCCCCTTAAGCAGTCTTATAATAAAAGAACAATTAACTAAAAAACTTGAAAATTACGAGCAAATAGGCCCGCATGTAGCCGTTGCAAAAAGAATGCAAGAAAAGGGCATTAAAATAACACCCGGCATGCCGATATGGTTTATTGTAACAGAAGGAAAGGGAATGATAAGAGACAAGGCAAAACCCCCGGATGAGTGCAAGGGAAATGAATATGATGCCGCTTATTACATAAATAACCAAATAATCCCATCTGTAATGAGAATACTTGAGGTCGTTGGCTACAAAGAAGAAGATTTATTAAAGAAAGAACAAATTAGTCTTGGGGGATTCTTAGAATGATAGAGGAATTAAAAAAAGCTGGAAAAATAGCAGCCGAATCATTAGACTTTGGGAAAACCCTTATCAAAGAAAATGCTGATGTAAAAGAAATAATAGAAAAGATTGAAGCTAAAATAATCTCTCTTAAAGGCTTACCGGCTTTTCCAGTGCAGATTTCTATAAATGAAACAGCAGCGCATTTTATTCCATCAACAAAACTTATGCTAAAGGAGAGTGATTTAGTAAAATTAGATGTTGGGGTTCATATTAATGGTTTCATAGCCGATACAGCAGCCACAATAGAAGTAAAAACAAAAGATTTCAGCAACATAATCAAAGCAGCTGAAGAAGCTTTAAATAATGCAATAAAGTTAATAAAGCCAGGAACAAAAATATGTGAAATAGGTAGAGTTATAGAAGAAAATATTAAAAAATATAACTTGAACTCAATAAAAAATTTATCTGGCCATAGTATTGGGCAGTATAATACGCATGCAGGTCTTACAATTCCCAACTACGACAATAAAAACAATGAAGAATTAAAAAATGGGGATCTAATAGCTATAGAACCGTTTGTAACCAATGGTACTGGTTTCGTTGAAGAAAGCAAACCTTCGGGGGTATATGCTCTTGTTGAAAAAAGGCCAGTCCGGGACAAAAATACAAGATTTATTTTAGACTTTATAGAAAATGAATACCAAACACTCCCATTTTCAAAATATTGGTTAATTAAAAAGTTTGGTCAGTTTAAAACAGAATTCGCTTTAAATCAACTGGAAAGGGAAAAAATAATTTATTCTTACCCGCAGTTAATAGAAAGATCTAAGGGTATTGTAAGCCAGGCAGAACATACTATTTATGTTAATGATAAATCAATAGTTACAACAAAAATAAACTAGCCAAAGTAATCGACGTTTTGTTTTCTTATAGCAGCCCCCCTTGCAGTCCTAAGGTAAACATCCTCTATCTCCCTATATTTCTTATAATCATTTTCAGTAACGCTTGGTTTAATCTTTTTTACAGCATCTTCAAAATATTTCATAGATACTTCCTTTGCATTTATGTTTTCTCTTAAAGCAAGCATTGCTGCCTCTCTACATAAAGCTTCTATATCTGCACCGACAAAATTATTGGTTTTCTCAACTAGCTTTTCAATCTTGACATCTTTGGTAAGAGGCATATTTTTGGTATGCACCTTGAATATAAGATCTCTTGATTCTTTATCAGGCATCGGAACCATCAATATTCTGTCAAACCTTCCCGGCCTAAGTAATGCAGGGTCAACCAAATCAGGCCTGTTTGTTGCTCCTATTATAACCACATCTGTAAGCTCTTCTAAACCGTCCATTTCGGTAAGTAATTGGTTTACAACCCTATCAGTTACGTTGCTTCCACTATCTTTTCCTCGCATGCTTGCAATGCTATCTATCTCATCAAAGAATATGATACATGGAGCAACCTGTCTTGCCTTTTCAAATATTTTTCTAATGCCCCTTTCGCTCTCCCCTACCCACAAACTCAAAAGCTCGGGTCCCTTGATGGAAATAAAGTTCGCATCGCTCTCGTTAGCAACAGCCTTGGCAAGCAAGGTCTTTCCAGTTCCAGGTGGTCCGTAAAGTAATACCCCCTTAGGTGGTTTTATACCTAGATTAGTGAACGAATCTGGGTGTTTCAAAGGCCACTCAATAGTTTCCTTTAATTCTTGCTTTATTTTTACCAATCCACCTATATCATTCCAAGTTACATTTGGTA
>Ga0210057_1007871_pt1 | contig 12761 bp, 12 predicted proteins | sample CryGeyCG2114_010_2_FD_183968 | JGI IMG/M metagenome (GOLD analysis project Ga0210057, IMG submission 183968) | Groundwater microbial communities from aquifer - Crystal Geyser CG10_big_fil_rev_8/21/14_0.10 (SPAdes) (version 2) | ecosystem: Environmental > Aquatic > Deep subsurface > Groundwater ... | reverse complement strand
CCCCGCCATGAATGTGCGCAACCGGGATGTTCAGGTGGCCCCCTACGATTGCGGCGGCAAACGGTTCGTCCCGATCTCCTAACACAATAATAATATCAGGACGGTGTCGTACGCAGTATTTTTCAATGCCGATAATTTCCTTGCTCAAGGCCTCAAGCATGGTGTCGTTCTCACCCACGTTAACAACGCAATCAATGGGCATATGATCTTGTTTGATATCATTAAGCGTATAACCGTATTTTTTCTGCGTGTGCATGCCGGTCGCGAGCAATTTGAGCAGCAGCTTCTTGCTTGCGCGGATTGCGTCTATGGTTGACTTTAATAATCCGTATTCAGCACGGGTTCCGGTTACGACTAAAATAGTTTTTTTAGACGAACTAAGCATAATCAACTCTCTGAATTAATGAATCTTTTCTGATAGCGCGCTTTGCTTTTTTGCCGAGTATCGACGCGTACTCTTTAGGCGGCAAGCCAGTTCCCGGGCGCTTAATTCCGATATTCTCTTTGGTAAACTTCTCGCCCTTTTGTATATCCCGCAAACTGACAATGCTCTTGCGCACATCACGCATCATTATGGCTTCGCTCTTATTCGGTTTTTTAACGGAAGAACCCAATATGGTTTTAACGCGCTTCACGCGTTGCACTATTTCCGCAAGTTCGTTTGGATCAATTGACGCTTTATGGTCCGGGCCTTGTGCATTTTTATTTAAAGTAAAGTGCTTTTCAATCACGCACGCGCCCAATGTCGCGGCCATAACCGGAACCTGGATGCCCAGCGTATGGTCCGAATAGCCGACTAAGACGTCCAACTCCCGCATCATGGTTTGCATCGCTTTAAGATTGACTTCGTCCAAAGAGCAGGGGTAATTGGTTGTACAGTGTAAGACCGCGATTTTTCGATTTCCCGCTCTCTTGATGCACGCAACAGCAGCTTTGACTTCTTGTATGGTTGACATGCCCGTACCGAGAATCATGGGTTTCTTAAACCGCGCCGCATACTCCAACAGCGGAATATTGGTAATGTCGCCGGAACCGAACTTGAAGGCGCTGACTCCGAGCTTCTGCAAAAAGTCCACTGCCTTGAATCCGCCGTGCGGCGTGGATAAAAATAAAATCTTTTTCTTTTTGCATTGCGCGATAATGGGTTTATAGAATGATTCTTTTAGTTCCAAAGTTTTAAGCATATCGCGCTGGCTCTTTGACGAACCAAGGTTCTTTTTTTGATATGCAGCCATTTCTCCGCCCTTTGTGACCACATCTTCTGCGTTAAATGTTTGGAATTTAACCGCATCCGCTCCCGCACGGGCTGCCACATCCACCAGCTTAAGCGCCGTGGCAAGCTTTCCGTTGTGGTTCACTCCGGCTTCGGCAATCACAAACACAGGCCGGCCGTAGCTGACTTCTCTCCCTCCGAGCATAATGGTTTGTATCTTTGAACCTCTCATACGGCAACTCGCGTGCCCGACCGGGAGCTTTTCTCCAGGGCACATAGTGTTTCCAAAAGCTGGTGATTTTCTTTAAACGTATGCGGGTACTCTGCTTTGCCTTTAACAGCATCCACGAAGGTTTTAATTTCCTCATTATACATCTCTTCTTCGTTAACGTATCCGCTCTCCGGATTGCCTTTTGGCACGGAAATCATTTCGGTCTTTTTCGATTCCGCGTCATACACGCGAATCTCCGAATTAAACCGCTCCCACTCAAGAACGCCTTTTGAACCCAAAACGCGCAGCGTCCTGAACGGCTTGCGGGAAATGACATCAATAATAATGCTTCCCCTGATGCCGTTCTCGTATTTTGCATTTGCCATAAACATATCATCCGCCTCCATGTCCAAATCAGAAACTTTTTCCGCGGATCCTGAAATTTCCGCAACGGCTGAATCCATCAACCAATTAAGCCAAATCAGTTCAAAAGGAAGCATTTCGCGGCACGCGCCGGTTTCTTTTTTGGAAAAATATACGTCTTGATAATTTTCCCATGGATGCCAATCCGGGAGATATTGGCCCATATGGTACTGGAACGCCAATATCTTTCCAATTCTACCTTCGTCCAAAATTTTCTTCATCGTCATAATAGGCGCATAAAACCGCATAGTGCACGACGGCGCCTTAACAATGCCCATATCCATGGACTTGAAAATATCTTCATAGCCATCATCAGAAACCGGATGCTCAACGAAAAAGTGCTTGTCGTGCTTAAGCGCGAAACAAATATACTCTCCGTGCGCCTCGGGAGACGTTGAAATAATCACCACATCAAAATCACCTGGGGAAATATCTTTAAAATCGGCAATGGTTTTGATTCTATATTTTGACTTTGCTTCCTCGTTCCGATCAGGGCGGATATCAAAACCAACAATATCGCGCTCCCCGCATGCGTGCAAATTGCGGATTCTGCGCTTTCCCATGGACCCCAATCCCACAATTAAAAATCTTAATTTCATATCCGTTTAATACGCGCTTTAATGCTCTTTCTGTTCTTAAACAAAAGCTCTGCGACTACCCAATCCTCCGGAGTATCCAAATCAACCGAACGCCACGCATCGCAGACAACGGCTTTGGTGTGCTTGGTAACCACCTGTTTTTCTTTCAAAAGCGCCTTTGTTTTAACAATATACACGAAACAGCCATTCAACAAATACCCCTTAGGCCAGTCCTGTGTGTTGGTTGATGAGCGCGCTGATGTATTCGCCAGAATGATGTTTTGCTTGCTGTCCAAGTGGTACAACCGGGGATGCGTGGGGCGCACGGTAAGCACGGTGTTTGCGTTTGAGCCCCGCATAAGCTTCCATGAGCGCTCAATATCCTCCATCTCCCGTAAAGGGGACGTGGCCTGCAGAATCATCACGTAGGTCGGGATGTAGCCCTCTTCTTTTTTAAGACGCGCAAGCAAATGCAAAACCGCATCTACCCCCTGCGAGGTATCACGCGCCAATCGTTTGGGCCGCAAAAACGGAACTTCAGCGCCGTACTTTTTTGCGATTGCCGCAATTTTTGGGGAATCAGTGTCAACAATCACCCGATCCGCGAACCGAACCTTCAGCGCCTGCGCAATAGTATAGGCAATGAGCGGCTTGCTTGAAAACAGGCGGATGTTCTTTTGAGGAATCCGCTTGGATCCAAAACGCGCGGGAATAACTATAAGGACAGTATTCATAGTTTGACAATAAGTGTTTTGTTCAACAAAAGCGCATCAAGGCCTGAATTGGTAAAAGTATGCCAGGCATCTTCTGCGTTCCTTACAATCGGCTCCCCATGCAAATTCAGCGAGGTGTTGAGCAGCGCGCCGATGCCGGTTTTTTCTTCAAACTTTTTGATCAGCCCATAATATTCCGCGTTGGCATCCTGCGTCACTATCTGCGGCCGCGCCGTAAAATCCGCCGGATGAATGGCTGCTGCCAAATGCTCACGTGCAAGCGGCGTGGTATCAAAAGCAATGGTCATGTATGGCGAACTGATATGCTTGGGGTTCACCAAATAGTCATCTGCGCGGTAGTCCAAAATACTCGGAGTGAACGGCATCCAAAAATCCCTGAATTTTATCTTTTCATTTATCAGGCCGACGTTATCGTAGTGTGACGGGTTGCATAGAATAGACCGGTTCCCCAACGCCCGCGCACCGAACTCCATTTTACCCACACAGCGAGCGATAATTTTATTATGTGTCAACAACTCCACAATCTCATCAGTTGAAACATTGTCTATGACTTTATAACTCTGTTTGATTTGATATTTTTCTATTAATGTTTTTATCTCAATATCCGACAGCTCGTAGCCCAAGTAACCGTGCGCCAGCGGCTTAGTGACAATGCCTTGTTGTGTGCATATTGAATACGCCACTCCAATAGCCGTTGACTCATCTCCCCCGCTGGGCGGCACAAAAAAGTGTTTCAAGCGGGGTATTCCGGCAATCGCTTGGTTGGTTTTTACGTTCATGGAAAGGCCGCCGCTGTACGCCAAGCTATCCACGCGCAAGCGCTCAAGAATATTCGTCATCCATTCAACCACAAGCTCATCAGTCCATTTCTGGAGCCCAGCGGCAATGCCGTCAAAACGCATTCCTTCGAGCTTTTCTCTGAAATAAAAGTATAAATCAGATGGCTTATTATGCCATTTGAAATCAATTCCGTCAACTACCAAGGTCTCCTTAAAAATAGTATATGCCGGCTCCATAATATAATCCTTAGCGTACGGCGCGAGCCCCATAACTTTATACTCATGCTCAAAGGGCTTCATGCCCAACAGAAGCGTTATATAACGGTATATGCGGGCAAGATTGCACATGGCGGTTCCATGCACTTTTTCGAGCTTTCCGTCTTTGGCAAGCCAAATGGTTGCGTTTTCGCCGTCCCCCCAGCCGTCCGCAGTAACTACTGCCGCCGGTTTGGCCTTGTTAATGCCTGACGCGTGGTACGCAAACGAAGCGTGGCAAAGATGATGGTTCTGAAATACAATCTTTTCCGGCGCAATACCAAGTTGTTCCGTTGTGAGGCGTATCCGCTCGCGATTAAAGGAATCGCCCCACTGCTTTTTTGGCGTTTTATCTAAAAAATTAAAATCATAGTACTGATTTTTTATACCTTGGAAACGCGCCTCTTTTACTATATTATCCCAAAATGACGAGGGCTTATTCTCCAGCAAAAGCGGTTTCCAATACTCGTGCATCTCTCGCACGTAATCGGATATCTTGAACGTGGTAATCCGCTTTATCTTGAAATCAATCGGATTCAAAGGGGACGCGGTGGTATAGGCCACGTAATCAATGTCCAAAGCAGCCAAACCAGTTTCCCGTAAAGCGTGTTCAATGGTCTGAAATGGATAGCCAACATCATTTTTCAGGCGCGTAATGCGCTCCTCGGATGCGGCATATAACACTTCACCGTCTTTAATGATGGCGGCAGTTGCGTTATGGTTTTCGTTGATGCCTAAAACAATCATAGTATTCTAAATAAGCGAATGTACTAATCGCGCCGAAGATTTACCATCTACCTTATAACACAGTTCTCGGCGCAATATTTCTCTTTCCTGTGCTTTGTATTTTGGATTCAATAAATATTTGTTTATCTGCTCTTGCAATATAACCGGCGTATCGGCTTTTGTAGTTGCCTTTGTTTCAAGCACCCAGGTAAAGTGGTCAGAGTCGTAGAGCGCCGATGTAATATCCTTGCCCTTTAGATTGCCGCCCTCATAGACACAGCCAAAACCTATATTTATGACTGGCTTGTCAAAACAAACAGCGTCTAATGTTAATGTAGAGGCAGCATTAATCATAATGTCGCAATGATAGAGCGTGTTGATAAAATCAATAATTTCCTCTGTACTCGGATCCCATCTATCAGGCATGAAATCAACTATTCGGTAGTCATCCACGGCAACTCTTTGCTTATTCCGTAAATTTTTAAAAACATCCGTGTACGCGTTGGTATAATGGGCACGTACCAGTAATTGGCATGGTTTTGCCAATTGATTGTCTTTTGCCCATTTATGTATCATTTCCGCCACTTCATGGTCGTGTGCCGCCCACACACCCTCGGAACCGAAAAAAATTAAGGGCAGCGCCGGATCTAATCCTTTCTTTTTAAAATGTTCTTCGCGGCTCTTAATGATATCTTTCCGTACATACCAATCAAATTGGGGGATGCCCACAATGCTTATTCGATCAGCGGGCACGTCCTGCAGACGGACGGCCGCATCTCTGGAGGGCTTGTTCGGAACAATAAAGCGGTCTGGCAAAATTTCCATATAGCCCCGGGTGATAGTATCCCAGCTTTTCGGCATTGAGACCGTCAACACGTTTCTCTGTTTCGCCTCTTTTATAAAACTGACGTCCAAATGGGATGTAGATGACGTGGAAAACACCACATCAGGTCCATGGGCATCAAAATACTGTTGAATTTCAGGATGTTTCTGTGTAAAAAATTTCCTCTCCGCATACCGGTATAAAAGTTTCACAGATGCGCTCCTGCTCATTACTCTCAAATAAAGATAACGCAGCCCGGGAACGATTTTTGTCTTTTTTAAGAACTCCTTTGAGAAAAAACGAATCTTCGCGTTATCGCTAAAATTTAAGGCGCAGTAACGCGCTGATCTGCTGAATATCAAGTAACCAAAAAAGAATTTTCTGAATAAACGGAGCGCCTTGGTGGAAGCGACCCTGATTGGGACCAACGTTACTTGTTCGTCTTCAAATTCATCCCGTAGGTATGCGGGAATCTTCTTGGCGGGAAAAAACACAAAAATCCTGTAATTACTTTTTTTCAACAAATCCAACACTCCACAACGAAGAATATTCCTGGTGATGAATGATCTGGTGATGGTGATAAAAATCGTCTTTTGCATATTATATCGCTTCAAGCACAAACCCGACCTTGCGGTGGCCGAACCCGCCCATGTTATACGGCACAAAAATTTCCACGTCGCCGATATCATTCTTTAATTCCCGGTTCTCGGGAGTGTCAGTTTTGATGGAAACGCGCTCCAAAAGTTTGAAACCTGAATCCTTAACATAGCTCTCCCACTCGCGGTAGCGCCATTCATGCTCTCCGTTATCGCGGCGCGTGAGTGTCATGTTTTCATCAAGGTAATTTTTCCGCAGATACTCTTTGTCGTACACAATATTGAGCATGCGCTCTATTTCCGAATCCGGAGTGCTGTTATTATGGGCACGGTCAATAAATACGAATTTCCCGCCTTTTTTTAATACCCGCCGACATTCGGAAAGCGTCTTTACGGGTTCGTATGAATGGTGCATGGAATCCCAGCACGTGGCAAAATCCATGCTCGCGTCCGGAAGCTCCAGATTATTAAAATCCCCAACCACGGAAATAATTTTGTCGGCACGCTCGCTAAGAATGGCTTTTTTAATAATGGGCTGGCACAGCTTAACCAGCTCTTCGGTGTATTCCACGCAGTGAATGTCTTTGACATCTTCTTTCTGCGCGATGATGGAAGAAATGCACGCAATACCGCCGCCCAAATCAACTCCTCGTCCTTTAAAACTCTCCCAAGCCCGCGGAAGCAGTTTAAATGTGCGTTCCACGTCATTGGGAGTGATAAAAATATACTGAATGGCAATATCGCGGTAGTCCTTGCCCGAAAGTTCGCGAGCGAGCGTCTGCCCGACCACGAATTCGTGCTCATTGGTCGGCTCCTGAATTTTTTTCCAAACCTGGTAGGTGTTGTTTTGCATACGCACAAATTACTTTTGGCGGGCCAATAATTGGGCTTCGGCTTTTTTAAAATCTTCTTCAGTATGGATATCAACGGCATCATCAACAATCAGCAATTCCGGCTCCGGATTCCACGCGTCCGGATAATGCTCCAATCGTTCCCGCGAAAGCGCCCACACGGATCCGTACACGCAGTTTTTTGGCTCGTAGCCGCGGATTGGATATGTGGTCATAATTTCATCATATCTATAACGCTCCATAAGTTCTTTTGTGCGCCGGATGATTTCCGGCTTGGTTGTCGGTGAATCCGCCTTGACCGCGACAATGCCATCCGGGTTATCCATATGCGTGTATGCATGCTGGTACACATCAATGTTCGGCACATCGCTTTTGCATAATTCAGCCGGGCGCTTGATGGGAATTGCTCCCAATTTTTTGCTTTCCTCCAGAATAAAATCAAAATCAGAGCTCACATACACCGCATTAAACAACGCAAGGCATTTTTTTAAATTCCACTCAAACATTGGCTTGCCGCAAAAATCACGGAAATTTTTTCCTTCCAGGCGCTTGCTCTCTTTTTTTGCAATGATTAATGCGGCAATTTTCATACGATTCTTGGCGCTAGGCCATAGTTGGAACGAATGCGCAAATGTCGGTGAACGTTAAAGGGGTAGCGGCCAACATAAATCTGGTCACCGGCATTGTCGGTGTCTTCGCACCAAATAAAATCCTGTTCCCAGAGTATCTTCCCGCCGGTGTAAAAGTAGTACGCAAAAAAGGTAAACGCGGCGAGCACGGCGGAAGGGAGCGCGTATCTCCGCGTGATTGACCTCTTAATACGTTCCGGATTCTGACCGCGTGTGCCGGATTGCACGCTCATGCTGACAAGATACCACTCCGGTTTAAGAGTTTCTTGCGCCGCAAAATCCTCTTTGAGGTACCAATCCTGATTATAAAAGCGGGGTTCTTTTTGGGAGTTTGCGCCGAACCAGGCGCGCAGGTTGTTCAGGGTCATCTTTTTTCCGTTTTTAAATTTTTGAACGCCCAAAATTAAGAGAGCTTTCTTGCGGTGCTTTTTAAGCACTGATTCGGTAAAAGGAATCTTCGCGATGCGCGACTTTGACACGTTGGCAATGCCCATCCTTGCACTGATGGCACCGAGTTCTGCCGGACCAATAAAATTCTTTCCCATTATTTTTTTAGCTTGCGCTATATCCATATCATTGACGTTATACCTGCTTTTCTTTCCATTCTTGATAATCGAGCGCATCTTGTATTGAGACGACATGGTTTTTTGCGGAATACTCCTCTATCTTTTTTAACTCGCTCTCAAACAATTCTTTGCGATTCTTGTCAACGACTTTTGCAAACCACGGCAGATCCCTGACGGGCGCGTTATAGATTCTGATTTTAAGGCCCACATTCTCCATTGACCGCAGAAACGTAAGGTACGCCCGCAACTGGTGGTAATGCGATGCAACCAGAATGATTTTCTGCCAACCGCGCTCTGCAATAATTTTCATAACTTCCGTACCTTGTTCAAATGTGTTTTGTGATGCCGATTCAAGAACGATCTTTTCTTTAGGAATGCCTCTTGCGTACAGTTCCTCAGCAAGTCCCGGGGCTGGAATGGCAACTTCCGGGTTTCCCTTAAATCCACCCGAAACCACGACATAATCCGCGAGTCCTTGTTCAAAAATTCGAATAACTTCATCACGACGCGCCAAACCATCCCCCTCAAGCCAGATGACTGCGTCGGACTTTTTAATGGCATCATTGCTCACGATTGCGGTGATTGTTGTAAGTTCTGTGTTCATATAATTATGCCACATCATCCCATTTGATTGGCTCGCCCGCAAAAATGTCGCGGCTCGCGGACTTTCCAATAATGTCTTTTTTTTGCTTGGGCAAAATGCCAAGCGCGGGACGGAGCTCAATAACATTTTCCCTACTGAAAACCTCACCTTTTTTAATTTCAAGCTTGGCGTACAAACCGCGGCGCTGGACAATCACGGTTTCCGATTCTTCGGGAACCACCTCTTTCCGACCACTTCCCAATGCCTGCTCCATCTGCCGCACACGCGCAACCATTTGCGCGAACTCTTTTGGATCCATGGAGTGCGGATGGTCCGGCCCTTTTGCGGTTTTGTCTAACGTAAAATGTTTCTCGATTATCTTGCCCCCCAACACGATGGAACCGAGCACCACCACGTCTCCGGGCGTGTGGTCCGAGTAACCGGTAATGATGCCATATTTCTGCTGGTATGTTTTAAGCACATTGAGGTTCGCGCTCTCAATTTTGGAAGGGTAATTGGTAATGCACTGCAGTAAAGCCAAATCTTTATTGCCTGTTGACTCAATGACTTGGACCGCTTCGTCCACTTCAGCAAGCGTGGAAGCGCCGGTTGCCAAAATCACGGGCTTGCCTTTGCGAGCTATGTACTCAAGCATCTCAAGCCAAGTAATGTCTCCGGAACCGATTTTATAAAAGGGAACACCAAGCTCTTCCATTAAATCAACTGCGTCAAAATCGTATGGCGCGGAAGACGCCATAATGCCGATTGACTTGCAATAATCAAAAAACTCTTTATGCCACTCGCGCGGAAATTCAACTTCCTTGAATATTTCATCAACTGGCCTGCCCCAGGAGCCGTGCACCCCTTTGAGCTGCATTGAAGCAAAACCCCGGCCAGATACGATCTTTGACGCGAGAAAACTCTGAATCTTAACCACATCGCCCCCGGCTTGCTTGACCGCGAGTGCAAGTTCTTTGGCTTTGTCCAGATTGCCGTCAAAATTCGCACCAATATCAGCAATAATCAGTGCCGGATGGCCTTCGCCGATTAATCTGCCCCCTATATTGATTGTTTTGGAAAAATTATTCATACGCTTAGGTAATGGTAAACCCCCCATCAACCGGCATAACCGCGCCGGTGATATAACGCGAAGCATCCGAAGCCAGGAAAACCGCAGCGCCTTTTATGTCATCTGGCTCTGCCATCCGGCCCAAAGGAACTTTTTTAGTATACTGCTCAACAAACCGCTCATCCTGGTTATTAAACAAGCCGCCGGGCGCTATACAGTTGACCCGGATATTATCTTTGGCAAGCAACGAGGCCAAATATTTTGAAAACATAATCATGCCGCCTTTGTTGTATGGATAGTCCGGTTCGGTCTGAATGTCTGTGCCCTCGTAAACATTTTGATCCGGCGCGACAAGTCCGTAGATTGAGCTGACATTAACGATTGAGCCACCCTTGTTTTTTTTCATTACTCTCGCAAATGCGCGGCAGGTGATGAATAAGCCGCGGCTGTTTATGGCCATGGAGCGATCCCAATTTTCTACGGTATCGTCAAAAAATTTCTTCATAGGCCGCTCCACGGCGCAATTGACCAGAATATCCGGCGTCTTGAATTTCTTGGCGACCTCCTGCAGGCACGATAAGACGCTGGCCTCGTCTGACTGGTCAATCACAAACCCTTCCGCAGCCAAGCCCCGCTCTTTCAGTGTGCGCGCGGCCGCATCACAACGCTTCTTGCTTGTGGACGCAATGCACACACTCGCTCCTGCCTCTGCTAAGGCCTCGCTGATCGAAAAACCGATTTTGCCCGCTCCGCCGATGACCACGGCGCATTTGTTTTTGAGTGAAAATAAATCTTGCACGTTCATATGATTACACCCTAGTGGGTTCTAATGTTTTCGGCGACACTGCAACACCATTGTTCTTTTTTGAAATATCACCGGCCAAAATCACCTTTGCTATGTCTAGCATCTCTTGATATGGAATACTTTTTTTACCTGTTTCAACTATGCTGGCAAATGCTTTGAGCATTTCGCGGAAACTGTAAAAATAATCAGTGTACGGCACAACGTACGGCTCCTTGCTTGTTGAATACGCGGTAAACTGGATGGGCAGATGAGCATCTTTTATAAACTCCAGCATAACATTGAGTCCGGAGCGATAATGAACTTGCACTATATCATGATCCGGCTCCCCGCTCAACGAGCGCACCCATGTAATATCCAGCCCCCAGACGCTCGCAATTTCTTCAAACAAATGGTGCCCATACCGCATCCATGATTCGCGGCTTACGCCGTGGATGGTTTTTACTGAATCAAGCTGTAAGCTGTTTTTTGCCTCCGCAAGCTCGCGGGTAAATCTACTGCTTGAGCCCGCCATAAGCGGATATTCTGGCCCGGCTAATCGCATAAACTCATCTAACTCTGACTTTGTTGCGACTAATTGCTTATCAATAAACAGAGGCACTTTTTTTTCCAAAAACGGCTTTGCCATTTCCAAATGATTTTGGACGTCATCCCGCGCCAGAATAACCGCATCAACCTTGCCGATTAAATCCATATAATGACCAACAATATTCGGAATCTTTGACACTGCGGCAACATCCTCGGAAATCTTTTTATCCTGCGTCCAGATATGCGTGACCTTTGCGCCTTCAAGCAAATTCTCGTTCCTGTGTTCTGCCGGAAGATACTCGCGGACAAGCTCGTAGGGGCACCGCTCTTTAAGCGCAACCGAATCATATCCGTTAAAAATCGCGGAATACGAAAACGGATGCCCATTGCCTTCGTTTAAACCTATCATGCCTAAAGTAATCATATACTCTCCCCGCCGTTAACATGCACTTTAATCAGCTCCCTAAGCTGTTCAGCTGAAAGCCATTCGCTATTGGTGTCGCTTGCGTACTTAAACCCTTCCGCGCACCGCTTGCCGCCGAATGCTTGCAGATATTCTTCTTCGGACCACTTTTTCCGGGAAGGCATAATGGCAAAATGCTCATCAAATTCAACAGCAGACAACGCGTCAGTGGGAGTAATCATTGCTTCGTGCAGTTTTTCGCCGGGCCGAATGCCAATAACTTCCTGCCGGCAGTCCGGGCCAACCGCAGCCGCCAAATCCGTAATTTTATAACTTGGAATTTTTGGGACAAAAATCTCTCCGCCCCACATGCGGCCAAGCGTATCCAGAACGAAACATCCCCCCTCTTCTGCGGTAATGCTAAAGCGGGTCATGCGCGGATCTGTAATCGGAAGCACGCCGGACGATTTTCGTTCCATAAAATACGGGATCACGCTCCCCCGGCTCCCCATAACATTGCCATATCGCACCACGGAAAACGCGATATCGCGGCTCCCTTTAAAATTATTTGCCGCCACAAAGAGCTTGTCCGAGCATAATTTTGAAGCGCCATACAAATTAATGGGTGCCGCGGCCTTGTCCGTGCTTAACGCAACCACTTTTTTAACGCCCGAATCCAGGCATGCTTCAATCACGTTTTGCGCTCCTATAATGTTGGTTTGAATGCACTCAAACGGATTATACTCCGCGGTGGTCACCTGTTTTAACGCGGCAGCGTGAATTACAAAATCTATTCCCTCAAGCGCCCGCTTCAGGCGAGATTGATCGCGCACATCTCCAATAAAATAACGCATCTTGGTGTCGCAGCCATACTCGCCCGCAGGATATTTTTTCGCCATCTCGTACTGCTTGAGCTCGTCACGCGAATAAATAACAACTCTACGCACGTCAGGATACTGCTCGTGAATAATCTTCACCAGCGCATGGCCAAG